>Ga0222628_1000341_pt1 | contig 21140 bp, 14 predicted proteins | sample AntAcemetageno95_FD_179860 | JGI IMG/M metagenome (GOLD analysis project Ga0222628, IMG submission 179860) | Saline water microbial communities from Ace Lake, Antarctica - #95 | ecosystem: Environmental > Aquatic > Non-marine Saline and Alkaline > Saline | place: Antarctica: Ace Lake | collected...
CGGTCTGGCTAAAAAGGCGGGCAAAGTCCCGTCGGACTTCGCAATGCAGTCGCTTATCGACGGCATGAAGGTTGAGCGTGAACACACCGACGATCCGGCAATTGCCATCGAGATAGTCATCGACCACCTGACCGAGGACGCCAAATACTACACACACGATTTGTTTGCCGATGAGATCGCCAAGAAATCCATGACCGATCAGGTACTCGACATTCTCAAGGGCGGTGCCAAGCCCATCGGACATATATCGACACGTCGGGACGGTACAAAATGGCGAAAACAGGGCGAGGGTGATTGGGTGAGGGTTACAACGGGTAGGCAACCCAAAGCCACAGAACCCGAACCGAGGCAACGATTAACGCCACCAATCAATAACAAGACACAAAAAACACAACAACCTGACAATACTAAAAATACAAATTCCAATACAGACATTCCAAAGGAACTCGAGCCACTTGCAGAAGAGGCGAGAAAATACGATAATGTAAAAGATTTTATGGACAATATGGTTTATCACGGGACTGTGGAAAGTCGAGCTAAAAAGATATTGTCAGGACAGGGCTTATTAGGTTCAAAAGGTCGAGTTGGTCAATGGAAAGGGAATAAAACCAGTTATGTCTCACTAACGCCCGACCCCAAAAGGGCATTGGGATATGGGAGCGGTGCGGGCGAGAACGCCATTGTTATCGGTGTAGCTAAACCCACGAATGCCCTTGATTTAGGAGTATATAGTTCATGGGATACGTCTAAAATATCGCCTGCGCTTATGAATTGGATGCAGAAATTTGGACGGCAAGAAATTTCATGGGGCGGACCCGAAGTAAAGAAATATTTAAAAAGCATAAATAAAGATTCTATACTTTTTCATAATGCCGATGGCGAGGATGAGTATAGAATATTTGGCAACATAAAAAAAGTTATGCAATTACCGGATGGTTTTGTAAAAATAATTCCAGCCGTTTTTCAGGGGAAACCAACTAAGCATTTTGAGATAGATGAAACAAAACTAACGAATTTTTACAATAAGGCAACCGGCAAACAATCCGACACCGCCGATATTCCCAAAGTCGATGTCAAGAAAACATTCAATAAAATGCAGAAGCAGATTGAGACACCCGAGTTTAAGAAATGGTTTGGGGATAGCAAGATTGTCGATAAGGATGGCAAGCCACGAGTTATTTATCACGGGACAAACAAGGAATTTACAACTTTTGATATGGCAAGCGTAGGAAGTGGCGGAGATTTAGGTTATTATGGAATGGGAATATATTTAACCGGGCGTAAAAGTTTTGCCGGAAGTTACGGCAAGAACACAATGCCATTATATGTTTCAATGGAAAATCCATTTAATTTTGAGAAGTTAGGCAAGGGGAATGGTTACGATGGTTATGATACCGATGACTTTTTAAGATATTTACAAGAGAATGCACCCGAAGATGCAAAGCCCATAGTGTTAGAAGCTAATGATGTAACGGGTAGGTTTGAAATTGATGGCGACGAAGATGTCATAAGTCCAGACTCGGTAGATTATAGTAGTATCCATCATGGGGCGTTAGAAGATTATGCAGAAGTAATAACTAATTACGCAAAAGACAAGGGATTTGATGGTATTATCAGCGATGACGGGATGAACGAAATCGTAGTATTTGACCCATCTCAAATCAAATCCGCCATCAACAACAAGGGGACATTCAACGCAGGCGATCCTGACATAACAAAATCCCTCACCTTCTCAGGACACAAGCTCCAGGGTCGCACGACATGGCAAGGTCTCGACGTGTCGATAGAGAACCGCAAGGGTAGCGTCCGGCGGGGTGTGGACGGCGACGGGCATGAGTGGGCGACCAAAATGTATTGTGCATACGGATATATCCGGCTTACTCAGGCTAACGACGGCGATCATCTCGATTGCTATCTCGGACCGAACCCGCAATCGAAAAAAGTGTTTGTCGTCCACCAACAAGACCCTGACACGAAGAAGTTCGACGAGGACAAGGTTATGCTCGACTTCTCGACGGCAAAGCGAGCAAAGAAAGCATATCTCAAACAGTTCGACCGACCCGGTTTTTTCCAATCGATGGACACGTTCACCGTTGACGAGTTCATTAGGTTGGTAACGAAGCAGGACGGATCGGCTAAGAAGATACATCCGAAGCGGCTGAAGAAAGCGGTCAAGGTGGAAAATCAGAATACGGTTGACGATCCAGAATGGAGAAAAAACTTTCGTAATGCTGGTCGTTCAAATTACAAACAATTCTTTGGTTCCGATGAAACAAAAACACATAAACGAACCCCCAAGAAAATACCGAAACCGACGAACGGTCCCGATATTGCCGAAGACGGCAAGTGTTGGCGGGTACTCTATGCAGAGGGCATGGCGGCACAAATATTCCGCAAGAAGTCGAAAGCGATTGAATTTGCAGAGGATTACAATGAAAGGAATAGTGACCAGCATGGGGTTGGTGATGACGTGTGTACTATTTCTTATGTGGACATTTCAAAAATAAACCGCCCTAAATACAAAGAATCCAGACAGCGTTGGTCAAAGAATGATAAATTGATTAAAGGCGGTTTTGCCGCCAAAGTGACCGCCCTCCTCAAAGGTCGCCGCCCCGAACCCATCGGACATATCTCGACCTATGCGAACGGTGCGCAATGGATGAAGACCCCAACCGGATGGGTACCGGCGAATAAAAAAGCCCGTGGGATTCAACAGGACTACGATACCCAAAGCGCAACGCCGCAGACTTCGGATGTTGCCTCGCTGATAAAACCGTATGGCGCCGATACCGTGAAAGGTGCATTATCGAATGTCTCGAAAACGGTGGGCAATCATATCGACAAGGAATTTCGGAGCCGGGCAATCAAACTCGGTGATAATCCCGATGTGCAAAGGGTCGTCGGGAAAGAAGTTACAAAGGACGGCAAATACAATTTCGACAAGATAGCGGCGGCGGCGAAAAATGACGACGCAATCCAGAATTTGGCTAAGAATGAACTACGTGCTATGTCGGCGAACGGGATTAATGATTTTGTTGCCGATACCGTTGTCAAACAGACCAACCCCAAGAATCCGGCGAAAACAAAGGCAATCGTCAGGACTTTCCTGAAAAGCGCAACCGGACCATTCGTGTTCGGATTCCTTGATAATTTCATACTCTATCTTGCCGGCGCCGGAATCGATAAGGCAATCGCCGGGATGGGCTTTGGTGCGGCGGCGATAGCGGGATTAGGGAATGCCGTGAGCGATTCGATAGGTAAGGTCGGTGAGCAAAGAATTGAGAAGATATTAGATAAATTTGGATTAGGCAAGGAAGGCACAGAGGGCGCAATCAGTCCCGCAACAGAGAAAAAGATTAAGGCACTCGCCTCTACTACCGGCATATTTACAGGATGTATCGTCGGTATGGTTCCAATGCTGTTTGGTGTATCGTTCGGCAAGAGTATGTCGGATGAAGTGTACAACATTCTCAAAGGATACGTCAAGCCCCACCAGCGCAAAATGAAGGACGGTCGGATTGTGTCGGTCGGAGGGTATAATACGAGGAAGCAGAAGAAAGTGGAAGTAGAGAAACCCACCGCCATCCCCAAAGAACTCGAACCGCTTGCACGGGAGGCGAGGAAATACTCAAGTGCGGATAAGTTTTTTAATAAACTTGAAGATAATAATAAAATAGTTTATAGAGGAAGCAGATTGCCGGTCGGCACACCACTTAAATTAGGGACAAGCCCAATCCAAAAGAATAAGGTATTCTTCACTGAACATATGCAAATCGCTCAAAGGTTCACCGGTAAAAGAAGAGGGGGGAATCTGGAGAAGTTTTATCTTAATTACAAAACTCCACTTGAATATGGTGGCGGAAGGAAATTGACTGATGATGTTAGAAAAGCATTAAATGATATATTAAGAAGTGATAACCCAAAACAAGTCGCCCAAAGGTATGGCTATGATGCCATTGTACAATTTGATGATGGTGGGGCGAGAACAGAAATTATATTATTTGATACTTCATTAGCTCAAAATAAATCCCAGCTTATCGACTTCTACAACAAAGCCACCGGCAATGTCGAGAAATCCTTAGTCCAAGCCCACGACCGCAAGAACCCGTCGGGCGGTGTAACCCATGTGCGAGCGCACTACGACAAGCGGACGAAGAAGCCGGAGGAGGCTGTCACCGAGCAAGAGAAGACCCCCGAGGTTGTTCTCATGCCGATGTCGAAGATAGTCCGCAATCCCGACCAACCCCGGAAGATATTCGATGAAGAGGCACTTGAATTACTTGCCGAGAACATCCGAAATTACGGTCTGCAATCACCTATACTTGTTAGACCGCTTGGCGATAAGTATGAAATTGTTGGCGGCGAGCGGCGATACCGTGCGCACGAGATATTGAAACGGAAAAAGATTGCGGTCATAATCAAAGTCCGTACCGATAAGGAAGCCGCCGAGGAAGCCGTTGCTGAAAATAGCTCACGGGAGAACCTTCAACCGATGGAAGAGGCTCAATCACTCCAAAGGATGCTCGACAACGGTAGTACAATCGAAGACGTTATAAAAGCGTCGGGAAAGTCCAAATCCACCGTTATGGATTTAATTTATTTGAACGGTTTAATACAGGAGATAGTGGACTTATTGGACCGTGAAGTTATAACAAAATCCCAAGCGAGTATAATCGCCCGGCAGAAGCTCCCCGAATATCTACAGGAGAAGGTCGCTTTCAAGCTCCGTCGTGAGACGATGACACCGAACGAGCTACAGGCGTATTGTCGTGTACTCAAGCAGAAGTTTGAGACACCCGAAGGTATCTCGCTATTCAGGAAGGCGCCCGAGACACGACACACGGTCGAGACCAGTCTCGACGATACGATATGGCGTCGCAACAAGAACATGGCACGAGACCATTACGATAGAGTAATCGGCGATATTCGCAAGCTCCAGAAAAAGATTGTGGACGGCGATACAATGCAACTAATCCCCGCCGCTGGTTGGGCAGACTTAGATAAAAAGTTAAGCGAGATACGCATAGCTAAACAGCTAATAAATGATATGGAGAAAAAACTTGTCGAAGCGCAACAGTACAAGAACGAGGGCGGTTCGGTGAGCGGGTATATCAATAAATATATTCCCAAAGTGAAACAAATCAAGAAGGCACTGAACTTAACGATCTTAAAGATGCTTACGCAATACAAAGGAGTTCTCGATGAATACACCAATAATTGACCCCGTGGACTATAATTTCCAACAAGTAATCAAAAGCCTTCAAGACTTGAATAGCACTATCGATACCGAGCTTGAAAAGGGTAAGAAGTTCGAGGTGGGGCATATCTCTACCTATGCCAATGGCACAAAGAATCAGAAGCAGGCGGATGGGAGTTGGAAGTTGGTTGAGGATACTCTCGGAACTCAAACGCCCGTGCAGTCAATAAATAATAAGTTGCGGAGTTATAGCGTCGCAACCGTAGCGGGAGCGGAAAAATTTACCAAAGAAGCCCACAGCATAATGAAGGAAATCAAAAAGTTGACTGACATTGAGGACATAAAGGAAGTACGAGATACGTTTTATAGTATAGTACGCAAAGCGTCTGATACATTGAAACCGGGGTATAAAAAACAACGGGAAGGTTCAGTACAAAAACACGAACAAGACAAAGCACAACTTGAAAACAAGATGTCGAAACTAAAATATCCGCAAATGCCTATTGGTGCGCAAGGATTAGCAAAAATAGCGCAAACAATGGATATAAATACTTTTGAGAATAAGGATTTTGGTTTCAAAGACGCCAATATTTTAAGGGGTTGGTTTGGTCATGTAAAATCTTCATTACCCAAAGAAGCATGGGGTGCGGATGCTTATTCAACGTCACGGGCTTTTTGGTATGCGGCGAATCAATCTAAGGATTATAATATTGAAATTAAAAAATTCCCAAGTTTTGGTACTGCCCAAAGATTAACCACCGAGTCCGGGGGAGAGTTTTTATCTAAATTATCAGATAAACAACTTTTGAATAAATATGGACAAGTTGTAACAATCCTAAGTGGACTTAATAGAAATAATATCCCAACGAATTCGGGATATTACAATAGTGCTAATTCGGCGGCAACATTGGGGCGAGTCCCAAAAGACATGACATTGCATAGTAATATGCAATTTACCAAAGAAGAATTTCTTAAGGAAATAAAGCGTCGGGATTTACAGGATAGCTATACTTTGTATTATCCATCGACATTCAAAAAATCCATCCCCCTCCCCAAGCGCCGGTCAATAATCAAGGCGTTCGCCGATGGAGTTTCCGATGTTATTGCGGATTTCAGGAACAGTGTGAGCGGTTATGGTTCACCGATACCCGACGAGATGTTGAAGACTTTCGTTGCCGCCCGCAACTATGAACTCAACAAAGCATTCATTTCGACCCCACAGACTAAGGGTGGTGGCGTGAATTGGGATGCCGTGCCGGTGGGTGCGACGATATGGGTGACCGTAGGCGACGATAGTAGTCCACTGAACGGGCGCCATATCCCCATCACAAAGCGTCCCGACGGACAGATGGGTATTGATTTCGGAGCGGCTAAAAAGGAAGGCTACGACTTCGGTAAGTGGGCTGACAAAGCCGAGAAACAAATACAGGCGTACAACCATCTCGGATTCAAAGCTGGCAAACTCAAGCGCATGGAACGGGATGTCGAGAGCGAGAAGAAGCGCAAGGAAGCCGAGAAGCAAAACGAACCTATCCAAGAGGAACTCGGAAAAATGCGCAAAGTACAGCGCAAACGAGTAGAAACAGCTGGTCAGCAGTTCTTTGAGTCCGTCGGCGTCGAAAAGACGAAATACAGCAAAGAGGACTTGGGCGTTATTCAAGAGAGTGCTACTAAGGCTGCAAAAGCACAGGGGTTGGACGATGAGCAAGCGAAACAATTCTCGAAGTTTGTCGCCCGTGAGTCTCGCAAGCTCGATAATATAGTCCGCGAGAAAGAGGCACTCCAACGCGCCGCCCGACAACAGAAACTCCTTGTACAGCATTTCAGAAAAAACAAAGAAGAGGACAAAGCAGATGAGACCGAACATATAGAGCCGGTATTTCTTGAGGATATCAAGAAATTCGATACCCCCAATAAATTAGAAGTCGCAATGCCGGAGAATATAACGCCGGATATGTCGAGTGAAGAGATGGAAAATGCCGTTGTTAAGCATTTTAGGGAGACGGAACTTGCGCCCGCAACCGAGAAATCCGACGATGTTGTTACTGAATCGGGTAAAATTGTTTTGGGCGGTGTTCCCGAAGACACACAACCCAGCATTGAATTGAAGGAAATCACAAGCGATGAACAGGTGGAGGCGATTACCGATAGTCTCAATAAATTCAAGGAATACTCCACCGAGAAAGCAAAAATAATAGAACTTGAAGGTCGTTTGAAGAAATTTAAGCGACGGGGCGGTATCCTGTCAGCAACCGACGTAGAGGAAACCCGCCTTGCTGTTGAGAAGATGACGCCGGAGGCTGTCAGAGAAGCGGGATGGGAAATACAAGAACGACTGAAACCCAAGACGGGGTACACGAGTTTCTATGAGATGTTAGGTGAACACTGGAACGATAAGGTCGGTGTCGAAGACCTTGCACCGCATATCAATCGCGGCGCGACCACCGCAGTCATGGGAATGATTGGGAAATACATCCGAGGCGACCGGGTGATCGCCAATAGACTTGTCGAACAGTTAGGAATAGACGGGACGGCGATGACCGTTGCGTTCATGCTCAAAGATAAGGTTGGAGACAAAAAACTACAATCAATCAGAAATGATTTGGCGAACTTTTCTGCAAAGAATCAGCAACAGACCGAAGATAGGGCAATGGCGAAACATGTCGAGTTAAAGAAACAATACGAAACACTTCAGAAACAGATTGCCGACGGTGAGTTCACTAATCCTGAGATAATCACCAAAATGGAAGTTGCTAATCTCGAAGAGCAACGTGCAAATATCGGACAGGCGTTCGGGAGTCTTTCGATAAGCGCAGAATTCATTTCGTCGCTGGATCATGCACTTAAGGCTCGGACAGACGTAATTACGTTGAACGTTGGGACGAATGAGGATGCCGCTATTGAGCGCATAGAACAGCTTAGACTATCTCCAAAACAAGCACAGATTATCAAAGACGGGGACGACTACAAGTTGAGGACATCGGCAAAAGCATTGCGTCGATACGTGAAGGATGTTTATGCGCAAGCCGGTATGGTCAAGAAATTAGAGGCAATCAAATCCGACAATAGTTCAACAGCGGACTATAGCCTGCCATTTTTCAAAAAGACATTCAAAGATGACATCACCGGTACCGACAAGAAGTTTGAATTTCGTCAGAACCAAAGGAACGATATTGAATGGCTTTCCGAGTTAGCTAACGACGGTCGGGGTGGCGTGATTACACGGGTCACGGGTGCAGGCAAAACAATTACGGCGCTCGGCTTCGCCGCGAAACAAATATCCGAGAATAAAGACTACAAACAGCTTATTATCGTACCCAAGGGACAGGTCGAGCAGTGGGTTAAAGAGAGTCAACGATTCACGGATATGCCGATTGTCCACGTGAAAGAGGGCATGAAAAAGGAAGACCGAGAAAAGCTATATCAGACTATCAAACCTGGTACTGTCGTTATGATCTCGCACGGCGACGCTTCGTCAAAGAACGACTCCATTCTATTAGATAGTATGGGATTCGACGGCGTTACTATCGACGAGCCACAGCTATTGAAATCTGAAAGATCGGCGGCTCGAAGTGCGGGAGCAAAGCGCATTATGCGCATGGACTCAAAACATCGGATTGGACTGACCGCGACAACCGTTCGAGAGAACCCCATAGAGGCATACGATATTGTAAATTGGGCGGCAAAGAAAACTCGTCTCGGAGCTGATGGCAATGCCCAAAAGAACCGGCGGGGTCGTACGATGTACGATAAGCCACTTGGCGACCGGTCGAAATTCTTTGGCACATACGGCGGATGGGGCGCAGGCACAAACGCACACGACGAGGCTATAGCCAAGATGATGAGTGGCGAGCTATCGCCCTATGTATCCGGCGACGAGGTGAAACAACGAAATTGGAATGTTACACACGATACAACTAAGGTGAAACGCTCAGACAACCAAGTCCAAATGCAAAAAGGTATCGAACAAAGACTACCGGAAATGATTCAAGGTGAGATTGATGCAGTGCAGGATAACAAAAAAACCGGCGCATGGCGTAAAAAAGCCAAGGAGCGAGCAATCCGCAAACTTATCCAAATGCACCAAGCAAATCTATCCGCTGGCGAGAACAACCCCAAGGTACAGTCGGTCATGGCTAATATGCAGTCGTCTATCAAGGCAGGTAAGGGCAAGCATATTATCTATGTCGATAGCCCAAGACAACGCAAGGCTATGGTAGATGCTATCCGCGCCGAAGGTTACGGCGTGAACGACTACAAGAACATAACAAAGGGAACGGCGAAGGCGGCAATCGAGCGTCGGAAATCGGCGTGGAAGGAAAACCCAAGTAGCCACTTTATAATAATCGACGATTCATCTTCGGCGGGACATAATCTTGCCGAAGCGGACTCAATTCACATCCTGGGCAATCCGAAGGATGCCGCCGGTATGTATCAGGCTATCGGTCGGGGAGATCGCCCACCCAAACAAAAGGATTTCAAAGTCAGGACATACCAATTTGAGGACAGTCCGTTCGAGGATTTACACTGGAATAAAATCGATACCCAAAAGAAACTACTACAAGCGACCGCCCCTGGTCTTGTTTCATAAGGAGATAGCATGGAAAAGATATTAACCGCCCAAAAAGATGTTGCTACTCGGATACAAAAAAAAGTCAAAGACTACACAGCAAAAGCCGAGAAGTGTCAACGTGATCTCGACGCAGGCAACTACAAAAACGCCAAAGAATACAGGACATTGGAGAAAAATCGCGATGTCTATAACCGAGCCATAGGAAGCCTTCGGTTTGGCTCTCACACATAGGAGGATCCCATGAGTAATGCCACACAAGAGCATAACGTGAACATAGCCCGCAGGGCGCTCAATAAGGCTATTGTTGCCGACAATTCAGCGGTTCAAGCAACTATCCAGTCTTATCAATGCGCACTCATTCTTGATATGATGTATCCAGTTCGGGACGGCATACTCCCGTCAAAGAATCTCAAAGAACGATTCCGATGTGGGGTGTTACGATTTCTCGGTGTCGATCCAACCCTATTGCCTGTCTGTTCCTATAGAGCGGCAGAAAAGATTGCCAAAGACAAAGTACACGAGATTCTCCAAAAAGCCGAACTGGACGGAAAGCTACAACAGGACGGCAAGAAGAATGGTTGAAAACCACGGTCTCAATTATACTAAGTCAGCCCAAAAACTATTAGATAAGAACTGCAAGCAATTCAAAGGTTTATCGGTCGAAGAAATCATAAACCACTTAAAAAAAAGTATCCCCATAAAGCAGAATGGTAGATGTCCGACTTGTAAGGAGAGGGTTATCATTTTGAAAGATGGTATAATTCATGTCGAAAACATAAGGAGACTTATGGTTCCAGATACTGTTACTACCCCCGATTTTGAGATAACATGTCCAGCATGTTTGCAGCATTTAACCCTTTTTATAAGAAACCGGAATTGAATTTATATGTATAAAAGCAATATTATACTTGCTTTTTAGAAATTTATACCTATAATATACATAGGTGAGTTTGAAAACTTTATTATTAGCGTAGTAATAGGAGCATTGTTCTCCGTGTGCATAGCTATAACAGTAGCACTCGGAGACATATATGCTCGAAGACAACCTGCACGCAATACCCCTAAATAGCGAAGACTTGGAGCGGTTTATACTCGACCTCTTCAAGGGATCCGCTATACCCGCCGACATACAATCAGAATTAGATACCAACCACAGCGACGAAGAGCGCCGGATTATCTACGGCTATATGTCCACACCCCTTAGAGACGCCCAAGGCGAAATCCTCAACCCGATGGGTATGGACGGACACTACTGGGATATCAAGGGTCGTATCAAATATGAACACGAAGCTAAATCTGCAAACCTGAAGGGCGCCGAGCAAATAATCGGAGCGCCAATCATTTATAGACAGACCGAAAAGGGAAATCTATATATTGCAGAATTATTTCCAGCATCGGCAAACAAGCCGGTAGTAGATGAACTCTGGAACACACTAAAGGCAATCGAGAGAAGCCCGCACCAACCGAAATTCGGTGTGAGTGTAGAGGGTAAATATGAGCAACGGCACGGGGATCGTGTCAATAAATGGCTCGTAATAAATCTTGTGGTAACACCCAACCCCGTAAATATAGAAGCAGAAATAAATATCCTAAAGTCGATGACCGAGGACATCGAGAAAACACTTACAGCGTCCCCGGTTCCGTCCAATTTCCAGGATAGAGAAGGCGGGAACACACTTCAAACAGAGAACACAAATAACGAACATGCCAAAAGGAGGCATAAAGTGGAAAAGAAAAAAGGAAAACGAGCCAGAACCCAAGATGAAGCCCGAAAATTTCTCACCGATCAGGGCGAAAGCGAAGAGTTCATCGGAAAGTGTCTAAAGGCAATGTTCGATGACGAAGACATCGCTTCCGAGGAGAACGCCGATATCAAGACCGAGGAAGGAATCGGGGACAAGGAGGATAAAAAGACTAAGAAGTCTCTATCCGGCGACGACATGGCTACGATGATTACCGATATGACCAAGGGTCTCGGCGACGCGATCACCGAACTCCAGAAATCCGTGACCGCTGAGGTCGAGGTGGAGCCGGAGGTCGAACCCGATCTATCCGACGAATTCGAACTCGACGAAGAGATTGACGACGGCTACGACCGTGTGTCCAAATCCGTTTCGATTCTCGCAAAGGGCGTGGACAAGAACTCGGCGATCAACAAATCTCTGGTCGATGCGAACGTGACGCTGTTGAAGGGCAATCAGACTTTACTGAAACTCTACAACAGTCAGAATGCAGAGATGGATGAGATTAAGAAATCTCTCAAGCTTCTCGCCAAGTCTTCCGACGGTGTTGCGGGGTTAATACTCCACAACCCGGAGGCAAAGAAGACATCGAAAACTACGACCGACAGCACGTACATGAACAAATCGCTGGCTGCCGAGTCTGCGGTAAATGCGGGCGCTATCACTATCGACCAATGGAAGAGTTACAAAAAGGCACTTTCGTCCAACGACCCGATTGGGCTTTATCCCGATTTCACGAAGGTTGAGTCACTCATCCAGACCAGTCTTTATTAATCGTCGCACACGGCAAGAAAACAAAATCAATTTGACAATTTGATTATACAAAAAAAGGACATACAATGAACAGATTTCTCGACAACCTTGAAAACTACCTTATAAATAAGGGCGAGTCACTTTTCGATCTCCAGAAGGCGTTGACGGCAACCGAGGGCGCTATGTATGACATGGAGACGATGGAGGGTGGACGTACACTCCAGCTCGAAAACGTACAGGACTACCTTACCGAGGTAATGATCCAGAATATGGACTTCACTTTCGGTCGCAATATCCCCATCGAGAATATGGGACGGATTGTTGACCGCTTCACACGACAGACGAGCTACGGCGCCCTCGGTGGACGTAACCCGCTCGGCACTTTCTCGACGGAAACCGGAATGCCGGAGTCAACGGATGTTGAACTCCTGCATGACATCGGACAGGCAAAGTTCCAGCGAACAGTTAACTCGATCTCGCATGTTGTGGACAGTTCCCGCAACGAGATTGACCCACACAAGGTGATGAACAACGCCGCCAGCCGGATGATTCTCGACAGTCAGGACAGGGAATTGATTTACGGTGATTCGGCTCTCGTTTCACAGGAATACGACGGTCTTATCAAACAGATACAGGCAATACATGACGACGGTGTTGGCGGAACTAAATTCAATAGAGTCAAGCCCGTGATTCACGATCTTCGTAATGCCAATATGCAAGAAGCTGATCTCCTACAATCACTCGAAAACATCCGCCTGAACTACGGTGCGGGGGACAAGATGTTCCTGCCGTTCGAGTTGAAAACCGATATCGACACTCGATTCCTGAGCAATACAATCCGTATCAATCAACCCGGTACAACTCCTATGGGAGGACATACTGCGGGTGTGCCGATTGAACGGTTCCACAATATCAACGCTCGTGGCAATTTCATGCACTTCTACACCAACAGATTCTTACCCTCGGGTAACAACGGCGCATGTGTAACGCCAACCGGCGCAGTTGACGCAACAGGCGACACTGCGCTCGTTGCCCCTACTTCATTTACCGCCGTTGCAACTGGTGTAGCACACGCCTCAAGTAAATGGGTAGCCGCAGATAATGGCGACTATCAGTACAAAGCCGTAAGCCGAACTCGTAATGGTAATTCCGTGACTACAACCGTCGATGCCGCCGGGACTGCGGTCGCAGGGGAAGGAATTCTTATCACAATCGAAGCCCCCGCAGGAGCAACTGCGGGTACCTATGTATATGATCTGTACAGAAGTAAAAAGGACGCTGTTACCGCAGTCGATTGTCGTTTTATTGGCTCTGTTTTAAACGTCGGTCCAGATGCCGGCACTAACACTACCTTTACAGATTACAACGAATACATCCCCGGCACAGCCATCGCTTTCATACTCGATTGCGGTGCGCCGATTGAAGAAAGAGCACTCTCATTCCGAAGACTGCTTCCCTTCACAAGAATTCAGATGCCATTTGCCTACAACAACTTGTTCGCAAGTTCGTGGGCGTATCTCCTCTACGGATATCTCAGGGTGTTGAAACCTTCCATGATCATGATCAAGAACATCAAGGTAGATTCGACAACCTTTTAATCTTTGACCGCTATACTTGGGTGGGGGTAATACCCCGCCCAGCGTACTTCTATCTAAGGAGGAAGACGATGAAACGACTTTTCATATACATCGCTCTTGCGATGTTACTTATACCGACAATCTTTGCGACGGCGCCGGATTCCCTCACCAAGTCTCAGGTCTATGAGATGGACCGATGTGTGCCATCTGGAGAAAAGTGGGGCATCGGCACGTCGTTCAACGACCTGTTCGGCGAACTTATCGGCTACGATACACTGGTTACGACCGAACATCTCATTGTTACTGGCGACGCCGAGATAGGTGATAGCGAGACCGCCGATTCTTTGACGGTAACCGCATACGGACTCTACAACGGGACACAGACTTTCAACGATTCTGTATTGATTGCTGGCGGGCAGGTGTTGTCATATAATGGGGCAACGGCAACCAACATAATGAAATTCTTGACTAATTTACAAATTATCGGGAGCGCAGATGTTACTATCGAAGCCACCGGAGGTCAATTAAAACCGTCTGCTAATGACGGGGTTGCGCTTGGCGAAGGTACGGTAGCATGGAGCGATTTATACCTTGCTGATGCCGGCGCTATAAACTTCGATAACGGAGATATAACAATTACGCAGATAGATGATACGCTCATAATCGCCGGTGGTAATACTCGAGTAATACAATTGCAGATAGACGCTTCTGGTAACAACATCGACGTAACGACCGATATGGACTTCTCTTCAGTCGCCGATATGGTTTTTACACCGGCGGGTCTCGAAGCTCATATTGTGGGCGGGTTATCGGTAGGCGACGAGACGGCTGTTGGCGATAATAATTTCAAGGTTGTAGGAACATCGAATCTTGCCGACGACATTACGCTCGAATCTGCGGCAACAATAACAAACCCCGACTCTTTATTATTGACAGAGGCAGGCGGAATTGGGCTTGTTGGACCAACTCATGTATATAGTACACTTGAAGTGGATAACCGCGTAACAGCCGATGTCTATTTCTTTGATAGTGGGCTATGGTGGGAATCGCCTAATGATTCTACAACATGGCAGATCACCGCCAACGGCGACACACTAAAAACAATGTCATCGGCGGATAGTACACATATTTGGACTAACGCCGGTACAGGAATCTGGGTGAAATAATGTCACTAAATACAGATACACTAAAACTGGTTAATTACATTGACTATGGTTCAGATATTTTTGCTGGACTTGTTAAAGTCAAGAAAATTACTATAGGTTATCCAGGTAATGGGACCACAGATATATCATTCAGTTCAGCTGCGGATCATACTGCACAGAATGAAGATGTTGGTGCTGTAATACCTGCAAATGCTATTGTACTAGGTGTTGCCGTCCGTTGTTATCAGGCGGTGTCTGATACTTCGGGTACTTTCGATCACATGCTAATAAAAGTTGGTAATGCGAGTGATGGTGATCAATTTTGCACGTCAACTGACCTAAAGGTATTGAATAGTGTTATTGGACCAGCATCAGCTGGATCGCCTTTCGAGGCTATCAGTAAGAACGATCAAAATGTATGGGTACAAGGTTTTCCTACTCCAACTGCTGCTGAGACATGGTCAACCATGAACGGTGGTAAATGGGAACTCTGGATTGTCTATGTTGACTTGAACGCTATAAAAGAATAGCTAAGCCACCTTTATGGGGCGAGAATCATCTCGCCCCGCCGATTTTGAAAACCAAAACCAAGGAGTGAATATGAGCGAAAGAAGAGTAAGAACAGCACGAAAGACGCCATTTCTTGAATGTTCAAAGGGCAAGATTCGAGTCGATAAGGACGGCATGCTTCAGGAGGCTATCACGGGCGACAGAGATGAGATTCTTGATTTCTACATAAATGTAGTCGGAAATGTCGATGTACTTCCCGACGAGGAAGTCACCGTTCCTATCATCAAAGAAACAGCGCCACCCGTGGTGGTTCCAGTCGAACCAGTTGCTGATCCAACGCCGACACCCATCGTCGAACCGGTCGTTCCTATCATCAAAGAAACAGCGCCACCCGTGGTGGTTCCAGTCGAACCGGTCAAACCGGTCGAGTCGAATGACAACCCACCCACAGTATCCGAAATCAAAAAGTTCAACAAGACACAGCTCAAAGCCGAACTCGATAAGCTCGGAATTGAGTATGCAGAGGACGCCCACAACGGTCCTTTGGAGTTTCTACTCATCGAACACTACCATCCGAAGGATAAATAGTTATGTCAACGCCGCATTTAAGTGTAGCCGAATTCAAAGGCTCATACATTCATCTTCTACCAGAACTGGCTTCGTTAAGCGATGATGCTATTTTGGCTGCACTGAACGCGGCGGAGTCCGCGCTCCAGCGGGAAATACCGCTATTTTTTGAACCCACTACAATAACCGACGTGGAAATGTTGGAACTTACAGGGGCTGAAAATGGATTGTCGTTTTATCTAAAGCGTCCCCCTGTCTATTCTCTTACTTCATTCAAATTTGTGTATAACCAACAGGATATAGTCACCTACGATGACCTATTGGACAATATAAAACTGGACAATCTATCCGGTCAAATATCTATTCTCCCGACAACATTCATTATGGTATGGCAAAAATATTTTCCGTTTTTCGCCCCCCAAAATTATATCCCGATGGGAGTTGAAACTGTTTATAAATCCGGTCTCAATTGGGACGACCTAAGTGATTTGGTAAAAGAGGAATACAAGAACGCTATTGGACGACGGACGACTATCGAGAAACTTCCATTTTGGGCATTAACGCCGGGCGTGGCAAGCGAGAGCATTGGAGTTGACGGTCTTTCGCAAAGTCATTCGGGCGGTGCGAACGAAGTCGGCGCCCTAATTAAGATATTGAAGGAACAAGAAGCCGAATGGGTCGCACAGGTCCGACGCGATTACGGTCTTGAGCTTGTGGTGATTTTAATATGATGAGACAAAACAGATGGAAACATGGGTGCCTTGTTGACACTATCCGGGAGCAGGGTCTCGATACAAACTACTATGAATCATATCCTTGCGATTGTGTTGCGGCAACCGGACATCCTTCGGGATGTGCTTTGTGCGACAACGGCGTACTATACAGGGCGGTCAAGAGTACTAAATTGTTAGTAACCAGCATAAACACCCGAAAGAACCCTGAACTATTTGGTCTGCTCCAACAGGGCGGTGTGACGTTCACTGTCTCGAAATTCGTGGAGAACAAGATCGCCACGATTGAGATAGGCGGGACACCGGAGACCGATGATGTGTTCACGCTCACCGTAGATGCCAACGATGTGGTTTTCACCGTGACCGTCGCCGAGGACACTATCGAGAAGATTGTCGATGCCATAGTATTGGCGTCGAACACCGATGTGACGGTCAGTGCGATTGTCACAGCACTCAAGACATCGGCGACGACCTTCTCGCTCACCCCCGTCGTTGCGGGCGTCGATTACACACCGTCGATAACAGTGGTTGATGGGGGCGGTACCGACGACCAGACAGCGAAATTGTATTTCGGTTATGCGCTTGCAGATAACTCGGTGTGGGACAAAATCCATGTGAACGACGTGATTGTCGTACAAGATAGGGTTCGACGGGAACACGATTTCCTAAAGCGTGGCACTCGGGACATACTCCGAGCCTTTGAGGTCGAGGATGTTGTCGAGGTGCGCTACGAAAATACCATCGTCGATCCATCACATTATACTTACACGGCGGCGACAAAGACATTCGCATTCACCGGCACTGTCCCGGTCGGCGGCGAGTACATAGCATTTTTTGATGAGAAAATTAATTATAAAATTTGGCAACAGCAGGCACAAGACCGTGGCTCGACGACCGATGTATTGCCAAAGAAATCACTTGCCGTTTTGCGGGCGTATTATCACACACCCGTAACGACGCTACCATCATTTATAAAGACGAACCAATGAACGAACCGATTATTAACATAGAGACTATTGTCGATGACAGGATGCAGATTATTTTGAGTGCACTGGACCTTCTCGGTCTGGACATACTACCCGAAACCGACCAAGCGATAGAAGATTCGCTTGATGTTGTGCAGGAAACGTGGATAGAAGTTGCCGCGGGGAGTTTTAAGCATTCGACGGGTCGCTATGTTAGTCGGATACATCGTGCCGATACAGATTCACGGCATGGCGGTGCGGTTGTTTGCGATCACCCCGCTGTGCATTCTCTCGAAGACGGTTCGGAACAATTCGATATGAAAGAAGCGCTCGCTAATTCGGCGAAGGTTCGGATCGTCAAACACGGTCCAAATCAGGGCAAGAAATATCTCATAATTCCAATGGAACACGGCACACCGGGTGCGATAACATTCAGGGGTGCCAGAGAAAAGGCGTTCAAAAAAACTCCATTCTATAAGCCAAATCAAGAAGTCGATATCGGTCAATATTTATCGACGGCAAAGCACGGCATGGAAAAGGATGTGCATAGATTAGCGAAGCGATTGGAGTTATCTCGCATGACTGGAATACGCCGGGAGAAATCGGGGGCGAATCCTAATAAGCTGATAAAGCGACGTACATATAAATGGGCGCATACTTCAATTAAATCCGGCGAAACAACATACGGTAGGCTCCAGGGCAAGAACATCCCGTCGTTCGCACAAAATATGGTTCGGATGGACACCCGTAATAAACGGTCAAAGACCAGATTCGTGGGCGGTAAGATGGTTCCCATCAAGCGTTCAGGATACATGACGTTTAGGATTATGATGGAAGGTTCGTCGGGATGGGTACACCCCGGTATCGCACCGCTAAGGATTGCGTATAGGACAGTCCGAAAGACCGAGCAGGTCATAGTCAATAATATAAAGGGTGCTGTCATAAACGATGTGAACAATATCCTGAGGGGGTTACATGCCGCTTGATCCACTACTGAATCTCGTAACATGGATTAGGGGACTCGGTAACGAAGTCGCTGTATGGTGGGATTTCCCCACGACCGTCGTATCCGATTCGCTCGTTGTTATATTCAAGACCACAACAGAACGAACCGCCGCTCAATGGGATACGATTATCACCGCCTACTTTACTACAGACATACTCCCCGACGATGTTACATTCGATTATTTCCCACACGAGAATAAGACCTACACGGATTTCGATGTTCTGAACGGCACGCCCTATTACTATGCGGCGGTTCTTGCGACCCGAACCCCGCCGGCGGATGGCGCTACATACGGCACGTGGGATGAATATTCAACCGACCTTATAACCAGCGGCACACCGGCATTATCTATAAAAAGCATTATATACGATGCCCGCAAATCCGTGTTCGAGGCGATAGAGAATGTATTCTTCCCGGCTACTAATCAGAAAAAAGGCAAAGATATATTTCTGGTCTATGGTTTCTCGCCGTTCACCGGGCAATATCCGACGATTGCGGTCGGGCGTGCCAATATAGTTACCGAGCAGAAATATCTTGCAAAGATGATTGGCGAAGTGTCCCGGGATGAAACTAAATCCGGTGTGGCGGTACATCAAGCTCTCGAAATGTCTGGCGAACTGGTTAGCGAGGTCATCACAGTACGATGGGCTTGCGCAAGCGACGAGCAGAGAAATAATCTGTACATGATGCTCAAAGCCCTAAAAATGAGTATAATCAATTACATAATGGGCAATGGCGAGAATTTCGGGGTTGCGGATGTATCAACAGAATTCACCGGTGATGGCGAGGATACCGCTGGCGACGACACAACGATTTTCACGGGCGGCATGACCGTCTATATTCTATATGAGGACAAAACGATTACAAAAGAAACCGATAGACGGCGCGAGGTCGCTCTCGGCACACTAACCCCCACAGCGGAGGAATAATGTCTAATACAAAAACAGACGACAAAAAGACTAAAGAGCTCAAGGACGCCAAGCCAAAGGTCTCTAAGTCAAAAGCCAAGTCGGCGGAGATAAAGGTAGTACGAGAACCGCCTATACCGCTTATGAATGTGTACACTTTCTGTAAGCACGCGAAGCTCCGAAAATCGGCTGCCGGACGCTTGGTCAAAGAGGCGGGCGGTAAATATTACCAGACCCGTGCGCAATGGCTCGCAATCCATAACAAGATATAATCGGAGGATACAATGGAATTTCCTTTTAATGGTAAAAATTATGTAGTTCCGGGTTCTTATTCCGTCATAAAGGTGATAAAAACAACCGGCGCTCTCCTGCCCGACTTTGGTATCGCTCTGATTGTCGGTCGTGGGAATCGAGGAACACCAGGACTCGCACACAACAGTACGGTCTATACAACCGGAGAAGCGGACTCGACGAACGCCCGGTATGTACCGAATGTCGTACAGCTATACAGCGACGCTAATGCGGTCGGTGAAGCCAACGGACAGGAGAGCGACGTATATCACGCTTTCAGGAACTTCAAGCTCGGCGGACGTAGTTCGGCGTTCGTAATGAACTGCATGGCGAACACACGGACAAGTTCCGAGATGGAGGACGGCGCCGCTGCGAACTCAATCGACATATACTCGGACGGTTTCGGCGCATATACCAACGACATGTATTTCAACTATGCAAACTCATCTGCATTTCAGGTCGATACGCTGACAGTCGGCGGTACTTGGGAGGATGGCGACATATTTTCTGTAAAGATTGATGGCGTAGCCTGTCCTTATACAACTACGGCACCTGATACGGACAATGATGATGCTGCTACCGGACTTGCCGCAGTAATTAATGCCCAACCTGGAGTGGGTGCTACTGCTGTTGGTCCAGTAATAACAATAACGGCTGCTGTTGTCGGCGTAGGATTTTTAACAACAGAGCCAACTGCAACGGGCGGAATAGATGACACCCAGACTCTGACCCTTGCTTACACAACACCGAATGCCGCTGTAAGTATCGAGATTACAAAACCCCGAAATGTATTACATCTCAGTACCGACACCGCTATCGGACAGCTTTATGTCGAAGTCGATGTTGCGAAGGGAACGGATATTCCCTATGCCGCTGGTGACACAGTTCATATCGGAGATAGTGACACAGCGCATACATCATGGGAAACTCGTGTAGTTGATAGGATAGATACCGTGAATAAACGGGTATATCTAACCATCGCTACCGGTGCAGTATTTGATGTCATAGCGAATTATGCTCGAATGTTTCAGATGGACCTCGATGCTGTCATTGCGACAGGCGCACCAATCTCGCCCGACGAGAGTACCACAACCGACCTCGCAACGAAAGCCGAAATCATAGATTGGTTCAACGATAGTTCGGTACTTGTATCGGCTGAAACTAATGCAGGTTCG
>Ga0222628_1000342_pt1 | contig 21117 bp, 32 predicted proteins | sample AntAcemetageno95_FD_179860 | JGI IMG/M metagenome (GOLD analysis project Ga0222628, IMG submission 179860) | Saline water microbial communities from Ace Lake, Antarctica - #95 | ecosystem: Environmental > Aquatic > Non-marine Saline and Alkaline > Saline | place: Antarctica: Ace Lake | collected...
TGGATATGACCAATCAACTGGTCAATTTAGTGGTGGTATTTCTGGTGGTGAGGCAGAAGCCCAGCAACTAGGTGTTATTCCTGATTGGGAAGCATCTTGGAAACCAGCTGGCTCAAAAACAAACGTCACATCAATCACTCCAGATGGGTTACAAAATGCCAACCAATACGACCTATCTGGACAACCTATTGATATAGACCAATCAGGAACTGCTGCTGCCAGTGCTACTGCCAGTGCTAATGAGTTTGCTAAACAACAAGTTGATACTGCTCAAGCAAAAAAAGATGAAGGAATAGCTGACTATACAGACTTATTAACTCAACTAGAAGATAAGGGAACTGACATAGCCGCTGCTGAAGAAACTGCTGGACTCCCAGAGATGGAGAAACAAAAAGCTGCCAAAACAGGCGAGATAGCTATTCTTAACGCTGAACTGACTCAATCAAACATAGAAGAAGAAAAGATGATAGCTACCCTAGAGAGAACAGTAGGCATAGGTCAAGGCAAATACTCAAGTGAAATGAAACAGATACAGAGAGAATTCCGTGCCAAGAACAATGGGATAGCTTCAGAAATGATAATGAAACAAGCAGAACTCCAAAGTATCCAAGGAAACATATCAGCTGCTACAGCTTCAGTTAATCGGGCAATAGACCTCAAATACGACCATATAGACCAAGAAATTAAGACCAAAGAGTTTATACTTGGCATTATAAGTGGCGACCTAACCAAAGCAGAACAAAGGTTATGGGATATTCAGAAGTTTACTCTTGAACAAAGACAAGCTCAATTAGACGAACAGAAAGACCTAGAGAAAGCAGAAAATAAAGCTAAACTCAATCTAATAGCCAAATATAGCTTAGTAGGTGTAGACATTAACAGCACTATGGACGATATTAACCAAGCTGTTATGGGAACTGCTAAATATGCTCAGGAAACTAGGTTGGCTGATGGTGGTGGAGGACCAACAATAACTCCACAAGCAAAAGCTCTCAATAAAGATTTAACAAAGGAAGTCCAAAACTTATTTGATGGTGATTATGGAACAGAAGGAGCAAGAGAAAAACTTATAGCCAAACTACAAACATTAGCTAGAGTAAACTATCCAGAACTTGTAAATGAAATACCTAAAATGGTTTATGGCACAGATGGATATGAAGCAATACTTCCAGATGGATACGAGCAAGAACTTAAAAGCACAGTAACTAAAACAACTCCATTTAGTGGGATACCAAGTTTTGAGAACATACAATAATGTCAATATTTGATACAATAAATAAAAATGTTGCTAAGTTTACAAACAAAGGTGGAGCTTTTGAAGGCTTGGAAGCACAGCCAACTTCTTTAGCGATAAAAGCAAAGCCCACTCCATTATCATTTTCACCAGAGGAAGTTTCAAGGAGAATATCTGGTGGGATTGAAAAGTTAAAACAAACTTCAAATATATTTGGAACAGCAAAAGGGATAGCTCAAGAGATAGCCAAATCAGGTGGAAGTGTTGGATTAGCTTTAACTGGTCAGAGAGAATTGGCTATTGACCCAACAGCTCCAAGATGGCAACAAGCTATTCAGAGAAACCTATTTGGAACTGAACCAGTAGAAAGTTTTGGATTAAGAACAGAGAGATTTCCAGAAAGAGCTAAAGAACTTGGAATACCAGAATATATTTCTAAACCTATAGCACCATTTGCTATCGGCTTAATCACAGCTTTAGATTTTACAGGATTAGGTGGTTCTAAAAATGCTATTAGAGTATTAGCAAGGTCAAAGTCAGTTTCTTTCGTAACTAAAACCTTAAAAGAAATAGGAGTAGCAGATGATTTGGTTATCCCAGCAGCTCAAAAGATTTCTAAGATTACAGATGAGAAAGAAATTAAGTTAGCCATTGATAAGATAAGTGAACTTCAGAAAGCAACTAAACTCCAACCACTCGCCCAAGAAGCAAGGAAGACATTATTAGAGCCATTAACTAAAACCACTAAAACCATTGATGAGCAAATACATTATAAGGTAGCTAAATCTTCTCAAGCTGAAATTGATAGTGTAATAAATAAATTAAAATCTGGTGATACTATAAAAGTGTATAGAGCTGGAGAAGGTGGAATAACTGAAGGTTCAAGAGTAACTCCATTTAAAAACATAGCAGATGATTTCGCACATAAAGGAAAAATCTCTTCTCAAGAAGTAAAAGTTTCCGATTTATTAGTAGAAAAAGATAGTGGGCATTTAATTTATAAAGCACCAAAAAACTGGCAACCCGACATCGCCCAAGCAACTAAGGGAGTAGGAACAAAAGAAAGAAAGTTTATTACCAGTGTTAAAAAGGTAATTCCAGAACTTGAAACAAGAATAGCTGGGCAATATATTCCAAGAGATACAGATAGTTTAGCTATTAAAGCAAGGAACTTAATCATAGATGATATTGGATTAGCAGAAAAGATAGCATTAACTAGAAGTGATGATGTAGCAGTAGCTACAGCTTCAGAACTTTTAAAAAAATATGCTGATGATGCTGCTAAAGCAGTAGACCAATCAATATCAAATGCTCTTTATGATAAGGCGGCAGATGTAGCTAATACATTAGCACCAAAACTAACAGAACAAGGTAGGTCAATTCAGGCTGCTTCAATACTTGGAAGATTAACTCCAGAAGGACAAGTAAGATTTGCTGCTAGAGAAATACAGAGATGGAACGAACTTAATCCTTTAAAGAAACTTCCAGAACTAACAGGAGAACAATCCAAGTTTATTTTAGAAGAAATGAAGTTCATTAACGGAATGGAAGAAGGAGTAGAAAAGGCATCAAGATTTCAAAAACTACAAAAACATATTCAAGATTTAGTTCCAACTCCATTATTCAAGAAGATTATAGCAGTATGGAAAGCAGGTCTTCTTACAGGAATTAAGACACAAGGACTTAACTTATTTTCAAACATATCTCACGGAATATCAGAAGTAGTTAAAGATATACCAGCAGCCATAGTAGATAGAGCAGCTGCTTTATTCACTGGCAAAAGAGCAAAGGTAGCTACGGTTAGAGGTGCTTTTAAAGGAATTAAAGAGGGTGTTATAAAAGGCAAAAGATATTTTACCACTGGATTTGATGAGAGAAACATAGCAGCTAAGTTGGATTACAAGAGAGTTAATTTCGGCAAAGGAAAGGTAGCTAAAGTATTCCAAGTATATACAGATACGGTATTTAGATTTCTAGGAGCAGCTGACCAACCATTCTATTATGCCGCAATGTCTAGGTCTTTAATGGACCAAGCATTAGCACTAGGAAAAACTAAAGGATTAAAAGGAAAAGAACTTGTAAAATTTGCTTATAAGGTAGTAGAAACTCCAACAGAAGAAATGATACGATATGGTGTAGCAGACGCTACGACAGCAGTATTCCAAAACCAAACCAAATTAGGTGAAGCAGCAGCAGCTATTCAAAAGATACCAGGCATTGGTGAAGTAGTCCTTCCATTCGGTAGAACTCCGTCATCAGTTGCTATGCAGATAATAAATTATTCTCCAGCTGGTATAGCTAAGACTATTATTGAAAACATAGGCAAGGGGAAGTTTGACCAAAGATTATTCTCACAAGGAATTGGCAGAGGACTAACTGGAACAGCAGTAATATTTATAGGAATGGAAATGGCTAAGAAAGGAATGATAGCTTTAGAATATCCTCAGGGTGATGAACGACTACAAGAACTTCAAAAAGCTGAAGGTGTAAAGAATAATGCTATTAAGGTAAATGGTAAATGGCGTTCACCAATAGTATTAGGACCATTAGGAAACTTACTTCTTATAGGTGGACACTTCCAAAAGGCAGTTGAAGAAGAAGGAAGTCCGACAGAAGCGTTAACTAAAGGTATAGCTGGAAGTATGAGTTCCTTTTTAGAACAAACATTCCTTACAGGAGTAAAGAGTTCGGTTAATGCTATTACAGACCCAGAAAGATATGCTAAAACATACTTACCAAACCTAGTAGCTTCATTTGTCCCGACTATTGTTTCAGATGTAGCCAGAGCAACCGACCCTAAAGAACGCAGAACAGAGGGTGTTTTACAAAGAATACAATCCCGTATCCCATTTTTAAGAAAAGGAACTGAACCACAGGTAGATATTCTTGGCAGAGAAAGAGCAAGAGTTGGTAATCCATTAGAAGTTCTAGCAGACCCGTCAAGACCATCTCCAGATGTAGGAACACCAGTAACAGATGAACTTGTAAGATTAAGAGATGAAGGGTTTAAGGTATCTCCAACAGCACTTGGAAACAGGCAGGGATATAAAGGACTGACCCAAGAAGAGAATACTTTTTTATGGAAATATACAGGACAAATACTTGATGATAAACTAACCGTTCTATTTGAAAATGAAGCATATAAAAATGCCTCCGATAGTGAGAAGGCAAAAGTAGTTGAGGATTATGTAAGTAATGGAAAACTAATAGCAAGAGTTGGAATGGTTATCAAGACAACACAAGATTTAGAAGGAGAAGAACTTGCTAAAAAGTTAGCAGAATTAAAAGCAGGTGGTCTACTTATTAAAAGTGTTTATGATAAGTGGATACAACTGCGTTAGTAAATGCCACCACTTGTAATCATGTGGTAGACAAACCAGACTACAGCACTACCAGCTAATATTTCACAAATTGCTTCATACATAATTTAACACATATCATATAAATAAAATAAAGTCAATAATATGCCAAAACTAGATAACAACCAAATAAAAGGAATTCAAAAACTGCTTACTCTATTAGAGCCAGACGCTTTGACCCGTAAGGAGTTTAAAGAAAACTTTGCTAAAGTTATTAAGTTCCTTACGAGCTTAAAAGAAAAGAACCAAGGAGAGTTTGAGAACCTTAACCAGAAGTTCTCTGACCAATCAGAAAAACTAAGTGGCGATAATACAACTAATCTTACCGAATTAAAAGCAGAGTTTACTAAACTAATAGACAAAGCACTTAAAGACCAAGAAGACGGAATGAACTTTATAAGAGATAAGGTCAGAAAAATCAGAGAAGGAACTGATGGTTATTCTCCTATCAAGGGAGTAGATTATTTTGATGGCAAACCAGGTAAAGACGGAGCTCCAGGCAAAGATGCTCCAGTTGATACACCAAGACAAGCAAAAAAGAAAATTAAACTACTTAAAAAGAAATTAAAAATTAAAGATATTAAAAACCTACGAAAAGAATTAGATGAATTAAGAGGTAGTCAAACTGTTCACTCCTTATCAGGTGGTAGCGGTGGAATTGGTGGTCATGTCAGATACTATGACCTCTCATCAAAATTAAATGGAGTGTTAAAGACATTTTCACTTCCAGCGTTTGCTCGTATTCTATCAGTTCAAAGCTCATCATTCCCTAATGCCTTTAGAGAAACAACTGACTATGTAGTCGACGGGAGTTTATTCACCATTGAGTTTACATCGGAAATTAATGCAAGTTCCACATTGGCAGCAGGACAGACTATCACTATTTTATATGCTAATCAATAAAAAATAAAAAACTATGAAAAAAATACTAATCACAATATCAATATTACTAGGTTTATCAGGAGTAGCTTATGCTGCACCAACGCTTATTTATCAGAGGACTTTATTGCCAGAGACAGACTCTACTTACGATTTAGGTAGTTCTACTAATAGGTGGGCAAACATCTATACCGATGATTTAGTTACAACCGATATGACAGTTGACTCTCTCACCGCCACTCTCATCAACGCCTCCACAACCAACTCTGATGTCATCACAGTCGGTTCGTATGTAAACTATCCCCTCACTCTCGGAACTTCCTCCCCTCCAGAACTACAATTTGAATATGATACTAATACAGGATTAGGCTGGATAGCAGATGACAAAATGGGACTCTACACAGGGGGAACAAGCAGATTAACGATTGATGCGTCTGGCAACGTCGGCATAGGGACGACGAGTCCAGGGACTCTGTTACATGTTCAAGGTGCTGCAACTATTTTACAAAATTATCCCTTAAAACTTAGAAATGATACAGGAACAGTAGGGTTTGGTGGTGGTTTACGTTATGATACTCAGAGCGGAGAAACTTTGATTATTGGTGTAGAAAGTGTAGCAACTAAAATTATGTTTGCAACTGGACATAATATTGAATCGAATCAAGGGACAGCTAATCAATTACCAGCAAGCCCAGAGTTAACAATATACAACGGCAACCTCGGCATAGGCACGACGAGTCCAGCTTATTTATTAGACGTAGACGGAGGATTTAGAGTGGGTACAAGCACTCAAGCTAATCAATTAGTAGTTAATGCAAACTCTGGAAATGTGGGGATTGGGACGGCGGCGCCAGATAACTTGCTAACAATTACTGGCGGAGATGCCCATATTTGGGATGATAGTAGTTTGGGAAGTGAGCTTAACACTGTGGCTAATGCTACGTCACCAATAAACGAAACGGATGCCACAACTGGATGGGTTAATCTTAATGGTGAGCTCTCTACTTTTGAATCAGCCACAGAAGGAGGTGAACCATCCGGAACTTATTCACTCCACACACAACAAGATGGCATGTGGGAAAGAGCATACACAGATATAACAGTTACTGCCGGCGGTTTTTATAAGGTTGTCGTTGTAGTCAAAGAGGGGCCATCCCTGGGTAGTGGCGTAGCTCTAGAATTAGGAACATCAGTAGATACTGATAAATATGATAGCGAAAATATTCCTCAATCATGGACTACAATTACCAAATATATCACGATAGACTCTGCTACTACGACATTAAGAATTAGTTTGCTTCATGATGGAGGTTGGCATCATGGACAAATATATTTAGACACATTGTCGGTTAAAGAAGTCATAGGCGGGGATTTGATAGCAAGAGGCGCATTGACTGGCGGAGGAACAAGCGGGATAAAGATATTAGCAGACGGCAACGTAGGCATAGGCACAACATCGCCTGATTACAAGTTCCAAGTTAATGGCGATATAGTATCTGATTTAGATAATACAGACGATTTAGGCAAAGCGGGAATAAGATGGGCAAATGTCTGGGCTACACTCGTAAATGGAGCTGACTTTGTATTCAATAATGATTTCAGACTAACAGAATGCGATAGGATAGACAGACCAAATGGAGATTGTGTTTTACTAATGGATAGCGAAGATAATGTTTTACAGGTTTGGAATAAAGGCGAACAAATTGAAATATCGCCTAACGAATTTGAAAGTAGGATATCAGTATTAGAAGATAGAATTAAAACATTAGAAGAAAATCAAAGTGTTTTAATGAAATTTATAGAATGGCTTAAAAGTATATTTTAACTTGACAATATTCAGATAGAAGCATAGATTTGATAAAAATTAATCCTGAGACAAAATCTATGCAAAAGACATTTAGTGAGTTCAGGAAATTTTTACTCGTTAAAAAAGGAATTTCAGACGTAACAATTAAAGGTTACATAGGAAGTATCAAGCCAGCTTTTAGAAGAATTGGCAATACAAGACCAACCCATGAGCAGATAATTGATTACATTGCTTGGATGTACGATGAGAAATACTCATATAGCCATATCGTAAATTCTAGCCTAGCAATAGAATGGTGGACAAAGTTTCATGGGTATCCGATTAAATTAGGCAGACCAAAAAAGCCAAGAACAATAGTTAAAGATGTTCTTTCAGAAGCAGAAACAACCAGAATGATAGCGTCGGCTAAAAATATCAGAGAAAAAGCAATAATAACTACCCTAGCCTATAGCGGAATTAGAAATAAAGAATTATGCGGACTCCGAGTATGCGACATAAACTTAGGCGATAATATGGTTAGAGTATTATCTGGAAAGAATAAAAGAGATAGACTAATCCATATATCAGGCGACTGCTCAAGAGTAATACTGGAATACCTAAATCAATATCAGAGAACGCCAGAAGATTATTTATTCACAACATTGGTTAGAAATGAAAAATATACAGGTTACGCATTAAGAAGATTAACTCATTTATTATCAGAAAGAGCAGACATCAGAAAAAGAGTTTATCCACATTTATTTAGACATAGTTTAGCAGTTAATTTATTAAGACGGGGCTGTAATCTCGTGCTGATACAACGCCAACTCGGACACGCATATATCAGTTCAACAGAAATTTATATTGCCTCGTTCCCTCAACAAGTCCAAAGTCAATATCACTTATTCATTCCAAGTTATCTATGAAACAACAAATCTATTACAATTTTGTGTTAGTTGCTACCTTATTAGCCTTTTCAATTTTCTTGTGTATTGGGCATTACAACAATTTATTAGACCCAAATAATGTTTATGAGGAACCAATTGAGGAACCAACCCCAGAAGAAACCCCAGAACCAACCTTAGAAGAAACTCTAAAAGGAATTACCCTAACCAAAGAAGAGAAAGCTGAAATATCCGACCTGATAAATAAATACGACAGCAAGACTATGACTTATAATGAGAAATTCAAACTTGTGGAATGGTGGGACAAATTAAACAAATCAGAAAAGTGGGTTTTAAACAAAGTTAGAGTTAACAATAAAGCAAATAATAAATTAAAGGAGAAAATAAAATGATAACACTAGAAGCATTACATGAGATAGTAAAAGATATTAAAACCGATACTGGGGAAATGAAAGAACATCTTAAAAAACAGAATGGTCGCATTGGGAAATTAGAGAACTGGCGTTCTTTTACTCTCGGTGCTTCAGCAGTAATAAATGCTATACTTATTCCAGTAGTAATTAAGATGTTTATGGAAAGATAGTTTATCCACAACCTAACTATTGACATACATATTATAAGGAGTATAATAGAAACATGGTTACATTAATCATCACATCAATAATATTTTTTAACGGTCATCTAGGTTTCTTAATGCCCGTTAATGTCCAATCAAGCATGGCTTGTTTTGAGAACGACATAAAGGTTTTTGACGGAGCTAAGGAAAGCAGAACCTATCATAGATACAAGCTACCACAGGGCAATTTAAGTTGCTCTGTTATGTTTTCTGGAGAGGGAATAACCTTTCCTAGCACCAGAGATATTTTAACATATAAATTTAAAGTAGATAATTAGTACCTTAACCATTGGACATCTTACAGGGGTAATAATACTAGTAACTCCTCGTTGCCTATCACGATAATAGGTTCGTTTTTGCAGACAGCAGGACTAGGATTATTGGGGCAAGACAATCCGCCTTTCCATAATCCCTCCTGTAAGGTGTCTAATAAAAAGAATATTTAATAATTGGAGTTAAGTCCGAGTCATAATGGTAAATTATGAAAAAAGACACAAAAGCTATTGGGAAAATAGCAACACCAAAACCACTGACCAAAAAAGAGTCAATGGAACGGGACTTTAAACAAAAAAAGCGTGAAGTTAAAATCGCAAGAGCAAGAGCAAATGTTTTAAGAAGCCAAATTACTAATGCTTATGAGATACTTGAAAATATCAGATTTGATTTCTTATCGGATACAATGTTCAGAGAGTATATTGTTAGAGCAAAGAGAGAATTAGAAGGAGCAATGTCAGATTATCTTTTATCAGATAATTACTGGGAAGAACAAATGAAAGAATATCGTAAGATGACATTAGAAGATTATAAGAAAATGGTCGCTAATTGGGATAAACAACCAACTCAAAGTAAATAAATAGACGAAGTTCTTGACTCCAATTATTAGATAGTTCTTTTAAAACGAAAGGAGGTTTCTAATGAGCCGTAAAGATAAGAAAAGACTCCGTAAACTCAAACAGGTCAAAATCCCCAAAGAACTCATCTGGAAATTAACAAGAGCCGTAACAAGAATTTACAACAAGGATACAGGCAAACATTTCGCTTGTAGAAGATGTGGTAAAAAAGGTTGTGTCGGTTTTGATAATGTAATCGTCTATTGCGACCGATGTCGATACAGGGATTCCTGTTTAAGAGAAAATCCAATAAAACTAATCTGCTGTTAGGAGGTCAAAATGACTAAGGTATGCTTTTACTGCGGTAAGGTTCTTCCGAAAGGAAACAGGAACCCTCCACAGGGAAAGCAGACTAAGTATGAGGGGACTTGTGAAAAATGCTATGACAAACTTATAGATGATATTTATGGAAGGAGGGTATTCAAATTAAATGTAAATGCCAAAATAAGATGATTGAAAAGAAAGGAAAATTGGTCTGTGCTAACCCTAATTGCCATTTTAAAAACTGGACGCCAGTAGAGGAGGATTATGATGCTAAGAAAAAGGAACGAAAGATTGCTGTTCATAATGTGCTTAAAGTGTAAATAATTATGTTGGGGTATTAAGTGCTTTATTAATACTCCAACCCCTTCTTATCCTTGTTGCCAATGTTCCACTTTTAAGACCTCGTTTTACAGTCCATTGAGATACTGTTAGTGTTTCTCCATTAAAAGTCATGAAATGATTGCTTCTCATATTATTCTGTTGTTCTCTTGGTGTAGCCCATCTACAATTAGACGGCTCATAATTCCCGTTGTTATCAATTCTATCCAATGTCTTACCACTCGGCTTATCTCCCATATCTCCATGAAAGTTCTCGAATTTCAACCACTTGTCGCAAACTGATATTCCTCTACCACCATAACCATCGAACCTTGGGTTGTTCTTATTAAGACACCTACTTTTCATTCCTCTCCAAGCGTTGTAAACGCTAGTACAAGCAAACCCATGTCTTATGTTTTTTCTACAACCACAACTTCCAGTATGACCACTCTTTAGATGCCAACCAGAGATAGTCGCTATATTTCCGCAATCACACTGGCATAAGAACATCCTTATCTTTCTACTAGACTTGGTGATGCGTGGCTCGACTTCCTTAATAATAGTTAGATATTTATATTTAGTTTTAGTTAATAGTTCTTTCATAAATTTAAAATCCGCCTCAAGAATGGTTGTGGCACTCTCTTAGCGGATTGATTAATTATACTATATATTATCAGTAGCCACAACCTACTAAAGTAGTATAACATATTGAAATAAAGAAAACAAGAAAAGGAGACTTGTCATGAAAGAGAGAAAATTGTTTATCAAATGTATCAAGTGCGTCCCACAAGTAATCATCGGCTGCCATCTGAAAGAAGAAGGCAAAATGTGTGATGATTGCGGTCAAAGGGGCTGTCTTTACGAAAACACTGCTCCATTCAGAAACTGCGAAGAGATTATTTGTCTAAAATGTGAGGAGAAAGCCATAATGGCATAAGGAGGAGTCATGAAATATTTAGTTGCTATCGGTTTCTTCTTGGTTATCTTCGCCCTCAACATCTTAATTTCCCAGTATATGATTAACAGAAATATACTCAGAAGAGCAGAGGGCAAATTATGAGAGCCTCCAAACAAAATGAGAGGAGGAAAAAACCCTCCTCTCAAAATAAAATTAATATAATTAAATATGACTAAAATAAAAAGAAATTGGAAACAAGAATTAACAGAATATGGCGAACTTCATAATGAAGATTGCTGTGTAAATACTGAATATGGTTGTGATGTTGGAACTGGTGATGTTGATTGTTGCGAGAATATGAAACAAATTGCTGGATTTTTCTCTAAACAAGCAAAAAAACTTATTAAACATCTTTCTTATGACATAGATTTTAAGAATGAAAAACAAAGAAAAGAAGCAGTAAAAATGTATATTGAACATTTGATAAATAATCCAGAAAAATAAGTAACCTCCTCTCAAAATAAAATTAATATAATTAAAAGAAAAATAATGATTAAAAAATACGAAGAAATAAATCTTAATAGTCTTATGAGAGGCGAAGAAGTAAAATGCCGAATGACTGGAAGTCAAGGAATTGACGGAAGTAAGTTTGATTTCTGTGGAAGTTGGGAAGATGTTAGAAATGGAATATTCACTATTAAGAGAAGATATGATGATTTAGATATTATGAAACTAGAATTAATAAAAGAAAGGAGTTAAGATGAAAATGAAACTAAAATTAAAGATTATTTTTATTCCTGTGATGATAGTTTTATGTTGGGGTCTATTTATGGCTGCTAAAAATACTAAAAGGACAGAAACAGAATTAGTAGAAGTTTTGTCTGTATATTATTCTCCTGATTCTTTCGGTGGATATGAACATTGGTCTGGTAATGCAGTTAAAAATAATGGAGATAAAGTAACTTATGAAATATTAAGACCAGTAGAAATTGGTGAAAAAATAAATATTAATTAAAATGATTAAATGTAAAATCTGCCAACTAAATGATACCGACTCAACATCAGGAATATGTTGGTTCTGTATGTTTGTCTGGTGGAATTAAAGTAACCTCCTCTCAAAACCCAATTGTCAAGTAGTTTAGATTTAATTGTCAGATTGACTATCTTGGAGAGTAAGTAGTGGGGATTGCCGTAACTAGCAAAACAAATAGTCGCGTTAGTTATAGATAAACCCCCTTGCAGTCAGGGCTAGCCCGTCAGGATTTCAAACTGCTGACTACTTATTCTCGAAGGCAGTTAATAGGTCTAAATTAGGTATAGAATGGGTATAGACTTCACCTCTCCCTCCAAGCACTTAGATGTATCACAGATGTATCATAGATGTATCATTGAGTGTTTAGAGGGGGTAATAGGAGGAAATAAGATGAAAAAATTCATCGTTCTAGCAGTTCTTTTAATGTTCGTGGCAAGTGCGTCGGCAGTAACCTGTGATGGAGACATCGATGTGATGAAAATCCAACACTGGCAAGCCGTCAATATGGAAAAAATCATCTATCCCGTCAAGCTCAGCAGTGGCGGTATCGAAATCCGACCCGTTATGAGACTGACTCTCGCAAATCCTGACCAGACCGCCAAAATCAAGACCGTTGTCCTGATTTTCCCCGCACCCAACATGTTGACCTCTTACTCTTACGTAAAGGACGGAAAGCGATATGATTTCGAATACAACCCCGAACTGGACAGATTCGTCCAAAGCTAACCAAGCGAGGAGTGAACCCCCCACTCCAAAACCTAGTAGGCAGGAGCTTCAAAACAAAGATATAGCTTTTGTTCTCCTGCCTGCTATATCACTATGACTTATAGAGAACCAATTCACATCAAGGAATATGAAGATAAAATCTGTTTTGAACGGGATATTAACGGTGAAGACAAAGAGGTTTGTTTCACTAAAGAAGAATTACAACTCAAAATACCAGACAAATTGCTAAACGAAGATGGTACTCCAACTAATGAACTAATGAGGTATTCTAAAGCTACTCATGAGTTCAGAGATAAGATACTTAAGATATTGGATTTAAAACGCTTCTAGGGGTCTTTAACGAGCTCACAGGGGCATATAAAACTATGAATACAAAAAACTACGGGTTAATACCAGCACCATTGGAGGATTCCGACTTTTCCTTCGGTGCTACTAAACTTGGAATGGAAGTAAGAGTCCCAGAAGGAGATTGGGAAAAGTATCTTCCAGGATTTGAAAAGCAACGAAGACAAGACGAAGATAAAATGTGGTGTGTATCTGCTTCAGCCGAGAACACCATAGAAACAGAGTTCATCTACCAGATTAAGAACAGACTAATAAGCGTAGAAGACATGGAATGGCTAGATAAAAAAGGTTATCTTGATGAAAACGGACTACCTGACTTCTCTGACAGATTTACGGCTATTCTATCTAAAACTACTGCTAATGGTAATTCACCTAAAAGGGTTGCTCACGCTATCCATGAATACGGACTAATCCCAGAGAAAATGCTATCATATAGAAGAAGTATGAGCTGGAGAGAATGTTATGGGTATGGGAAATGGGAAACACCAAACACCAGATTAATAACCAAAGAGATGAAAGATTTAGGTCAAGAGTTCTTAAAGAGGTTTCCCATCAACTATGAGTTCCCAAGAATTAATGAGTTTGATGAAGCCTTAAAGAGAAATCCAATTCAAGTATTCGTTCACGCTTGGAATGGAGTCAGTAACGGGGTCTATGTCCGAACAACTGCTGGAATCAATCACGCTGTTGAGAAGATAAAGAAAATGCCTAACCAGAAGATATTTGACACTTATGAGCCCCGCGTTAAATCACTAGCAGACAACTTTATCCTAATGAGTTATGGAACAAGGTTCATTTTATCGTTTAAAAAACAATTAACAAAGGAAACAACTATGAAACTAACAAGAAAAAAAGGAACACAAGAAGTATTTATTACGATTGGTGGAGAAAGATATTGGATAAAAGACGCTGAGGATTTTCGCTTACTCAAACAAGCACAACCCATTGAGAAAATAGAATGGGAAAATGTCCAAGAAGTAGATAAGTTTAATACACCTTATAATGGAAAGATAATCGGTAGTGCTTCATTTATCGACGCTTTGAAAACCTTATTTGGTGGAGTAAAATAAATGTATAAGGCAATCCATCCTTGGATGGAGAAACTAATCGAAAGGAATAATATGTATAAACAATTTTACAAGTCCAAGACAGTTTGGTTTAATGTCATCACAATAGGTCTTGGCATAATGGGTGTGTTCAATCAGACTTATCCAATAGACCCACAGACAATGGCATTCATCGTTGGGATAGGAAACCTTATCCTAAGGTTGATTAGCGAAGAGAAGATAGCTTTCGGTAAGAGAAATTTGTTTGGTAAGAAAATATAGTCAGAAAAAGGCACTTCATTACGAGGTGTCTTTTTTATCCACAGAAATAAGTTGACATACCTGAGCTGGCATGCTAGACTTAAACTTATGGAATACAAAACAGAACGACTCAATCTAAGAGTCACTAAAACAGAATTAGAACAATTACAAAAGTTAGCTAAGAAAAAAGAACTAGCTGTATCAGAATTAATTATGTTAATGATTAATAATTATCTTAATGAATAGTTCTTGACAAAGTTTTCTAAGAGAGTATACTTAAGGTAATATGAATATCACGATGAGGTATAACAATTTAATTAAAACAGACGAGCCATCTAAAAACCTCCTCATCGTGGTTGATGGCTCTTTTGTTTTTGTTAGAAAGGTAAAAATATGAGTTTTATACCAAATACAACGCCAACCCCTAATTGGTTATATAATGGGGAAATGAGAAAGATGGGCGACACTGAATTAAGGGTAGTCCTTTTAGTAACTAGAGCAACACTTGGTTGGGTGATAGATAAAAAAACAGGAATGAGAAAAATAGAAGATTGGATTTCTCACACAGAAATTATTAAAAAAAGTGGTCGTAGTAGTCCAGCTGTTTCAAGAGCAATAAATGTTTGTGTAAAAAATAGATGGATTGAAACACGAGATAAACAAGGAAATATTTTAACAACATCATCAGAAAGAAAGAGAAGAAGGATTTATTATCGTTTAGGTAATATATTCCTTAAGAGAGTATCTACCAAAGAAAAGTTGGTAGATAAAGAAAATCTACCTAACTTAACGACAAAATCTACCAAAGTTAACGACAGTAATCTACCTAAGAAACTTAGGAATACAAAAGAAACTCTTACAAAAGAAACTATACAAAAGAATGACGATGAACTTGAACTAAAAGATTTACTTACAAGGTATCCTAACTTTAATAGTTTTTATTCTGCTTATCCAAGAAAAGTTCAAGGAAGAATTGCTTTAAAGTCATTTCAAAAACTTAGTCCAGCTGATTCTCTCTTACAAGTAATTCTATCTGATATAGAACGGCGAAAAAAAAGCGACCAGTGGAAAAAAGAGAGTGGGAAATTTATACAATATCCAGCGACCTACTTAAATCAAAAACGCTGGGAAGATGAAGATAATAAACCAAGTCTAAAAGAAAAAATATATGGATACATCAAAACAAATAAAAAAGATTAACGAAGAAATAAAACTTACCGAAGAAGAGCAGAAAAAAATAGCTGAAAGAAAACAACTATTATCCTGTTTTGAAGATTATAGCGATGTGGATAGAGTTGTCGGATTTAAAGATTTGGCGAAAGAGTTAAGCCAACAAAAAAAAGATGTTGGGATATTCACCAATATACCAAGATTAGATAATATGACTAACGGCTTTAGAGGTGGCAATGTGATTGTAGTATCTGGAACAACTGGAAGTGGAAAGACAACCCTACTCCAAACTTTTATTAAAGAGTTTTCAAAAGATAATATTCCAGCACTATTTTTTACATTTGAAGTTCCACCTAGAGAGTTCCTAAGAAAATTTGAAGATGATATGCCAGAATTTGCTTACCTACCAAAGCAACATAAGAGTTCAAAAATGGATTGGTTAGAACATAGAATTTTAGAGGGTATAGCAAAATACAAAACTAAGATTGTAATGATAGACCACTTACACTACTTAATGGATATGGGAATGTTATCTGGAAACGCCTCACTTCTTATTGGTGGAATAATGAGAGAACTAAAAAGAATAGCAATAACTTATGACTTAATTATATTTTTAGTAGCTCACACAAAGAAAGTAAATTTTACGGAAAACGAAATGCCAGAACTTAACAGCTTACGAGATAGTTCATTAATAGCACAGGAAAGTGATTATGTATTATTCATTGACCGAAAGAAAACCGAAGACGCAACAAACTGGGATAATAGAGCAATGCTATTTGTAGCTAAAAATAGATGGAACGGAATAACTGGCTGGATAAAATTAATATATATAAATAATAAATTTAGCGAAGAAGTTTATGATAACTCCAAATAAAATTAAAATAGAAGACGAAGAAACAACTGACGAGGATATTGCCTTAGAAGTAAAAAGAACAGAACTCTTATTAAAACGAGCAAAATTAAAAATGGGTTGGGTAAAACCAATACAACACGATACAGGTTGTGAAATACAACATACTGGAAAGTGTAATTGCCAAGAACCAAACTATCATCAGAAATGCCCTAGTTGTCAGCACGAACAAGGACACAGCAAAGATTGTCCCCACTACGAAGACCCAGTAAAAGAAAAATTAGTTGAGCACCCTACTACGGGTGAGAAAGTTGATTTAACAAGAATTCCGTTTTGAGTTATCCCCACCCCATTAGAAGAATGGCTTATATAAGCCGTATTACCAGACATAAATCGTCTATTGACATACACCCTTTGATTTGGTAGACTCTAATAGAGTTGGGATAGAGTGATATGGTTCACCCGATATATCACGAACCTCCTTAGCGGGAGACACTGCCAACGGGCATACAGCTTAGTATACAAAAGCGATAAATGTATAAGGCAGGTAAGGGCTGTAAGACTTACCTACCCAACTCTCAAATAATTAAAAGAGGAGAAATATGAAAAAAGATAAATTAGAAGAAATTATAGAGGGAATAATGTTCACAGATGGACCTGATGGACATTTAGACGGGAGTGATGTTATTGTTGATTTTATCCTATCTCTGATTGATGGAAATGGTGATAAATGGTGGAGAAAATATCAAAAGATGGATAGAACAATATATAGACATAAAAGAATAATTAAAAAAAAGTAATTATGACAAACACAAATCAAGAAGAATTAAAATGTTTAAGATGTGGAAGATTAATTCCAGATTTACTTGCTTCTTATGAAGATGATTTTTGTAGTGAAGAATGTTATGACTCTTACCAAGAAGATATAGGTGAAAGTGAAATGATAATGATTGATTTAGAAGATTAAAATTATGGAATACAAAATAATACAAGGCGATTGTCTTGAAGTAATGAAAGATATTCCAGATAAATCGGTTGACCTTGTTCTGACTGACCCGCTTTATGGGATAGGAGCAGGAAAAGAAAAGCCACATAATGGTTGGAAAGACTATGGTATGAATGATTGGGATAATAAATCTCCATCAAAAGAATATTTTAAAGAAATATTTAGAATAAGTAAAAATCAGATTATATGGGGTGGAAATTATTTTATAGATTATCTTTGTCCAAGCATGGGATGGATAGTATGGGATAAGGGTCAGAGAGATTTTAGTTTAGCAGATGGAGAATTAGCATGGACAAGTTTTCAAAAAGCATTGAGAATATTCACGGTAGCAAGAAGCAAAGCATTAAGAGATACTAAACAACATCCAACTCAAAAATCATTAGAAGTAATAGAGTTATGTATAAAGTATGCCGATAGAGCATTAGGAGAAGAAGTTAAAACTATTTGTGACCCATTTCTTGGTTCAGGGACAACAGCAGTAGCCTGCCAAAACCTTAAAAGAAACTTTATCGGAATAGAAATAAGTAAAGAATATTGTGCCATCGCAGAGCAACGATTAAGACAAGAACCTTTATTATGAGTTTTAAAAGTTATCCACAATTTAGAGCTTGACATACACGACCCATGTGCTAGACTTAAATAGAGTTAGGTAGTGGCGAAAAAATAGACGCACAGTTGAGATGAAACTTCTCTAAGCGATTCGCTTTAAATTTAATAGACTGTTTATTGAATGTAGGGTGACTGCTAGATGTCACAAATTGTTAAATGGGACTTGCTGTGTTTTACACACCATTCCCAGCATCTCGGCAAATCCCTACCTACCTGACTCAGATAATTAAAAGAGGAAAACAATTATGCCAAAACATACATTATCAGTAGTAGTTATAAAAAGAATGTTCAAAGGAAATGGTGCGGACTATGACGCATTTATGGAGGAATATTCCAAGTTCAAAAAGAACGGAAAGAAAGAAGTTAAAATCGGAGCAATAAAAATCACCAAAAGAGATATGGAACACTACAACAAACTTGGTAAGGAAATGACCTTACAAGATATTGCTAAAGAAATGGGAGTTCATGTTAATACAGCAGAAAGGCGAATGGGTCGTATCGCCTTAAATAAATTGAAAAAACTATGAATAAAATAATACATTGCCCTACAAAAGAAGATTGGAAAAGAGTAGTCCAAAAATTACTAGATGATGGTTGTAATTGGAGTGGTGGTGAAGGAACTAATCTTAACTTTTGGACTAGTTACGAAGAAAAAAGCTGTGTTAGCGTTGAAGAAAGAACTTTAGAATTTAGTTCTAAATCATACTACCAAAAAAACTACCCCAACATACCTATCATAACAGCAGATGAGTTTATGGGAGGAGAATTCAAAGTAGGAGATAGAGTTGAAATAATAAATACAGATTCTCTTAATGGGGTGACAGGCACTATATCAGAAATTGAAAACAAATTGGAAACTAAAATATGGTGTGAAGAATGGAGTGATGGTGGTGGAAGAGATTGGATGCCACCAAAAAATATAAAATTAATAGACGAAGGTAAAGAGGAAAGTTATATAATCCCAGATTATAAAATGCCAGATTATAGCAAGATGTTGTTTAATTTATGGAATTATGAAGACACTCCTCCAACCGAGTCAAAAATTAAAACAATGTTAAATAGAATACCAAGAACTCTTAAAAGAGTTTTAAGCCCTGACCTACAAAAACAATATAAGGCAGGTCTAATCAATGGTGATTTAGAACTCACCGAAAAAGGCAGAGAAGAAATGTTTGACATTCTCTCACAAGAAGATGTTGTTAAAAAAGGTTTAACCAAGTTCGCCGAAGAAATCATTAAAAAGGCAAAAAAGAAAGATTAGCTCTTTACCTAGTTACTTTTAACTCAACTGGCTGTTCCCTTGCTTCGGTGGCGACCTGTTACTTAAAAGTGATTAGGATAAGGAAATAATTAAAGGATAAACAAATGAGTTGGTTCTACCCAAAAGATAAAAAATTAACTAAAGAAGATGTAGAAAGTTACGCTATGGCTTGTTGGGATATTCTAAAGAAACTAGATATATCTGATGGACATTGTAAACACTACGACCCACTAACAATAGAAGGCAAAACAGCTCACTCCTACATATTCAATTTACAAAACGGAGGCAGACACCACCCATTCAAATCACTAGGACAACTTAAAAACGATATTTGTGATGAAACAATTAAATTAATTAAAGGAGAATAATGAATAAACAACAAAAAATTGAACCATATTATCAAAAAGAGGGAAAGCGAATAGTTGATATGCTTTTTGATGGTAATTTATTCAAAGACAAAGTTACCAGAGATGACTTGAAAGCAGTTGAAGATTTACTTGCCTACCTACTTCAAAGCCAAGCAAGGTCATCACAAAAGGTCGCAGAAATTATGTTAAGGATAAAAAAATGATAATGGATATACATAAACAACAAATGGATTTGATAACTAACTCTATCTTAAAAGAGGTAGAAGACCCTAAAGATTTAATAGTAGAGAACCAAATCGAAGAAGAGCTTGAGGCACGCCAAGAAAAGCTAGAAAATAAAGCATGGGAAGATACAATGACCGAAGAAGAAACCCAAGAGCTTGAACTAAAACAAGAACAAGAACAGCGATATGGAGAATTAGACAGAGCAAAAATATGAATTATACATTTGAACACGACTTCTTAATGGAAAAGTTTATGGAAGAAGAACCCCAAACGCTTGATGATATGATACCAGATAGTTTTAGTGATTGGTTAGAGAGAAAACAGATTGATGATTTTATTGAATATGCCGAGGAGTATGGTAAAAAATTAATAGGCGAAAGGAAATAAAATTAACAATTGTATCTATAACTGTCGATACCTTGAAGATTGGGTAATCACCAACAAAGTGAATTAACATTAGATGGCAAAAACCCGTTATACATAAACTAAACACCTTGCTTAAGGGGTGGTAGAGAAAAATAAAGAGTAGCCCTCTTAAAAATATCTACAAGTATTGTGTATAGAATAGTAAATAAATCTACAAAGAACGGATACTCCCCTGCAGGTATCGGGGGTTATGGATATAATTAGCTAACCAAAGAATATGAAAACATTACACGAAATAGAAGAATTACAAGAGAAATTAGATGAGGAAATACTTATCTGTCCTGCTTGCGGAAAAAAAGAAACCTTTGGATTCTTTAGAAACTATGGCTGTAAAAAAGCATTTGAAGAATATATGAGAGATAGTCGAATACAAGATTTAATAGAGGAAGAACAAAATGCCAAAATATAATTTAACAAGGAAATACGCTTTAAAACAATACGAAAATATAGACCTCTATGTAGAAGGACTAGAAAGCATAGAAGAAATGAAAACCGAGCTTGAGAAGTTCGACTTACTAGCTCAAGAATACAAAGACAAGCCAGCAGAAGTATCTGAAACATTAAAAGTCAAAGGAACTAAACAGGAGTTTATCCTAAATAAAAAAGATGGACTTCTTTATGAGAAAATAAACAAATAAAACT
>Ga0222628_1000346_pt1 | contig 20908 bp, 27 predicted proteins | sample AntAcemetageno95_FD_179860 | JGI IMG/M metagenome (GOLD analysis project Ga0222628, IMG submission 179860) | Saline water microbial communities from Ace Lake, Antarctica - #95 | ecosystem: Environmental > Aquatic > Non-marine Saline and Alkaline > Saline | place: Antarctica: Ace Lake | collected...
TATTTATTTTCAATACAGAATTTACAAACTAGCTTTGGGGTTGATTTAATACCCTATCATTTTAAAGAAACTAGAGAGATACCTATAAATGATGTAGTAGAATATTCTAACCAACCTTTATATATGAATCAATTATTTACTTTAAAGAAATTTAAAAAATTAACTCATAAAGATATATTAAATTGTACTGAATATTTTGTAACAGAAGTATTAGATTGTTTTCTTATATTTAATATTAAATTTATCAGATAATAATATATAAATGAATATGAAAAATAAATTAAATTATTTAACCATCATATTTTCTTTATTATTGATGGCAGGCAACACGGCTTTTTTATGCACACATAGCCCTTTAGTACGTGAGGAAAAACTTAACCGTTTTGCCTACCATCCACGGAACAAGGGCTTTTTTATTGAGGATAACGAAATGTCTAGTTATAAAGACGGAAGAACTTTAAAACAATACTATTGTAAAAATTGTGGTGTGGAAGTAAGTTATTTTACAGGTATAGCTGGAATGAGCAGGTGTATGAAATGTTCTAGTGGAAAAAATCACTATAGATATAAAGAAAAAATTACCTTAATTTGTCAACAATGTAATAAAGAGTATGAAGTAGCTCCTTATCTTAGTAAAAGAAAATTTTGTTCTAAAAAGTGTTATGCTAACTGGCGCTCCAATGAAGAAAGCTATAAAATATATTACTGTAAAGAACCTAATTGCAACAACCAAATTCATTATGCAACTTGGAAAGTCGGTTCGGGGAGGTGTAGAAAATGTTCTGTTAAAAAGACAAATATAGGTAAATATGTTAGGTCTAAAAAAACAAGAAGTTTAATAAGTTTAGCTTATGGTGGAACAGGCATTCCATACGAAAATTCTATTTACCCGGAAGAATTTAATAATAGACTTAAAAATAAAATTAAAAAAAGAGATAATTATACTTGTCAAAAATGCGGGTTAACTACAAAAGGACAGTACATAAAGTACAACAGTGCTTTAGAAGTTCACCACATAGATTACGATAAAGAAAATAATAAAGAAGACAATTTAATTACATTATGTAAACAATGCAATATAAGAGCCAATAAAAATAGAAAATACTGGAAAGACTATTTTAAAAAAGTTTTAATAATTATAAAAAATAATATATAATATAGTAAAGGAGAAATAATATATGCTAACAGTCAGAAGGGTGCGCAAAGAAGAAAGGATTAGGGATAGGTTTAGAAATAGATTGGTTTTAACTATTGGCGATTTAACTTTTCGTATAACACGAAAAGAAGCTTTAAGTTTAAAAAATCAACTAAATCGTTTTAATCTACAACAATAAAGGAGAAATAAGATGGATAATAAAGAATTAATATGGGTAGAAAAAGAGTTTGCTGAAAAATTTAAGATATTAGAAAAAGATGCAAGTAAAAATGAACAAAGAATTGAAGCACTCGATGAATATATGAAAACCGTTAGCGATAAATCAAAGAGTGAATTCAAATCCAATCTTGAGAGCCTTGATGAAGATGTGGCTATATATACTGGTTTAATGCTGCGAGTTAAGCAAGCTTTTGAAAAAGCAAAAGACGAACAGCTGTCCGCATCCTATGCCTTGTGGGAAAAATTTGATGCCGAATTGCCAAAGGTAGATGAGAAAATTGATACACTAATTAAAACTATCCAACCATTAGAAGAAAAAATAAACAATCTAAATGATATGTTAAGCAAAATTCAAACATATAACATAGAAAAACTTGTTACCGCCATTAAGGGGGCTTCTGACTTATATGGTCAAGATAAAAAGATGTTTGAGTTTTTAATCAAAAACTTTAAAGAAAAAAAGGAGAAATAAAATGAAATCAGATTTTAAAGCTTTTAAAAAGGATATGCAAATATTAAAAAATAGGATTACAGAAACAGATAAAACAACAGATAAATTATTTGATATGTTTGGTGGGTTTGAAGGAGAGTTAAACGATTTACTTTGGGAGCTTGTTGCTAATTTAATTACTTTTACTCAAGAAAAATATGATGCTAAAGATTGGATAGATTGGTACATATATGAAAATGATTTTGGTAAAAATAAATATGAAGCTGGAACCAAAAAAACAACTAAAAAAATAACAAATATTAAAGATTTATGGGAACTAATAAAGAGTTAAGGGAGTAGAAAAATGGCAGGAAAGAAAACAGCAGGAAGACCACATAGAAAAATAAAATATGCAAAGCAATTTATTAGAACAGCAAAGAATAAGAAGAAAGCCAGAAAACGACATCTTGAAAAAAATCCGAATGATTTACAATCTAAAAAAAGATATGAAGAAATAGAATAAAGGGAGAATAGTAAAATGAGTGATTTAAAATTAGTATTTACAATCAAGCAAGTAAATGAGAATGAAGAAATAATTGGGCAAGTAAATTTTGATAAGGATATTATTACGAAAATTAATTTAACTAATGATAGTGTAGTTAAATACTTATCTAAAAAAATAGAAGAAATAATTTTAGATATGGATGCTAAAAAAATAGTAGAATATAAGTGGAAAGAAGCTGTATTAAAAGCTAATAAGATTGATGAAGGGAAGAAGTAATGATTAATGTAAGTGTTGTGAAAAATGCTGAAGAGTATGGTGTTAGAAATAAAGCTATAGTTATTTCTTTTGATATTACAGCTACTAAAGAGAATCTCGAAGCCTTAAATTCTTTGTCGGATTTAAAATTTAAAGCTAAGGAGTCTGGAACAATATCTCTACATTTGCCTAGCTATGGCGCAAAATCGTATAAAGACACTACTATAACTGCTTTAAAACTTGCTAATGATAGCGGAAAGAATTTAAAATTTGATGTCGAAAGAATCTTCTGTAAAGAATAAAGAAATAGTACTACGCAGACTACACTGTGGTTGTCTAGTTCAATGCAATAAAGAAGGTGGAGCAACTTGGATTCAAAGTCCATTATGCAAAACTGAATATAATGATTGTGAAATAGATAACTATTATAAAGAACATAGACCTTGTTTGGTTTGTGATAAATGCTTAAACTGTTTTCCTCATACCAACCATAATCATATCAAATATCTTCCACTTAAAGTACTTTTGACTGTTTATTCTTGCGTCGTTACCGGTATTCTTAAGACTATTATATTCATACGAAATAGAATAAATAAATAGTTAAAAAATATTTTCTTTATATATATAATGAAAAATATAAAATCGCTTATTTTTGATGAGTGTTTAAGAACTATTAGTAATGAAGCAATGTCAGTTGATGATATTTGGGAAGAGAAACCAGTAACTCCAGAGGTATTTTTTAAGGAGTGGTTGCCTCCTTACTTATCAGAACCTCAATTGGATGTATTTAATGTATTATTTAAAGAGGGCAAATGGAGTTATGAATACTTAGAATACCTTTTATTTTGGGGGGAAGGGTGTGTAGCTGGCAGTACTCTTTTAAGGGATGAGGAAACCGGGAGAGAGTATACTATAAAAGAATTAGCTGATAATAAGAAAAGAATTACAGTTAAATCTATTAAAGTAGTTATTAATAATAAAGAATATATTTGTAATAAAGATGGAAGAAAAAGAAAAGTAGGAAAGAAATACAAAATAGTCAATCAAAAAACGAATATTCCATTTAAAAAAGGGAATACAAAATTATATAAAGTTAAAACCAAATCAGGTAAAGAAGTAATAGTAAGTGCAGAACATAAGTTTTATACAAAAGATGGTTGGAAAACATTGGGTTCTTTGAAAATAGGTAATAAGATAGCCATTAATTCTACTACGGTATTAGATAAAAAGATTGAAAAAGAGAGAAGACAGAAAATTTCTAACACTATGATAAAATTTGATGAGATAGAATCTATTGAGTGTATTGGGGAAGAAGATTTTTATGATTTAGAGATTCCAGAAACTCATAATTATATAGCACAAGATATAGTACATCATAATAGCGGTAAAGATTTTATTTGTGTGAGGATTATTTTATACACAGCTTATTTTCTGATGTGTTTAAGGTCTCCTCAAAAGTATTTTGAATTTGCAGAAACCGAACCAATAGATTTAGTAAATGTTTCATTATCAGGACATCATGCTAAAGATGTTTTCTTTGTTAGATTAACTCAAGCAATTAAGAGTGTAATGAATCCTAATACCGGCAACAATTGGTTTAAAGAAAAGGGAATGGATTTAAGGGACGGCAAAGATATTCAAACTACAAAAGTAACTTTTAAAAAAAATATAGTTGCTCACAGTTTAAATAGTTTGAGATATACTGGTGAAGGAATGAATATTCTTTTAGCAGTATTTGATGAAGTGGGAGAGTTTAAGCCTAATAAAGCAAAAGAGCTCTATGAAAACTTATGGTTTACAGCTGAATCAAGATGGGGCACTAAAGACATTGCCCCATTTAGAATCATACTAATCTCTTATTTAAGAGATGAAAATGATTTTATGAATTATAGGTGGGAATCGACTAAAGAAGATAAAAAAGTTTTTAGAAGTAAAAAATGTACTTGGGAAGTTAGACCTGGGAAAACAAGAGAAGATTATAAAGGTGCTTTTGAAAAGAATCCAGAAGAAGCATTAAGAAGACTTGCAAATGAATTATCTGGAACAATGGGAAATTCATTTATTACTCATAGAGCAAAGATAAGAGAACATGTTAATAAGAATAGTATGTCACCATTTATTGATAACCCATTTAGAACTCACGACTTAAATGAATTACAATTAGCCGCTTGGTTTAAGCCTTATTCAGTTAAAGAATTAGATGACCTAATAAATAGAACAGATTTAAATGAAGAACAAAAGAAATTAAGAAATAAATTAAAGATTCAACACGGAGATGCAAAGTATAATATACATATAGATTTAGCTAAGGGGAAAGACGGAGGAGATTGTGCAGGATTTGCTATGTGTCATTCTTATAGGTTAAATCCTTACATAGATGAGTCTCAAATTAATGTTTATTTAGATTTAGTAATGCAGTTAAAGGGTAAAGACGGAAAAGAAATTGACTTTGAAAGAATTCGTCAATTCATTTATAAGTTACAAGATAGAGGATTCACAATTGCTAAGGTAACACTTGATGGATATCAGTGTTTATCAGGAGATACTAAAATACAATTAGTAAACGGTTCAACAGTTCCTATAAAAGATTTAGTAGGTAAAGAACCCTGGATTTATAGTTATACTGGGAAAGAAATAATTCCAATACAGGGAAGTAATATAAGAAAAACAGGTAAAAAAGTTCCTTTATATGAAATAACTTTAGATAATAATAAAAAAATTAAGGCAACAAAAGAACATCCTTTTATGTTACGAAGTGGGGAGTATAGAGAGTTAAAGAATTTAAAAATTGGGGATTCTTTAATGCCATTGTATTTAAAACATAAAGTTATTTCAGTTAAATTTATTGGTTATGAAGATGTGTACGATATGGAAGTTCCAAAGTATCATAATTTTGCTTTAGAGGCTGGAGTATTTGTACATAATTCAGTAGACATGATTCAATTATTAAATAAGAGGGAAATAGTATCAGAGCAATTGTCAGTAGATAAAAATGATGCTGGATATCAAACGCTAAAAGAATTAATCTATATGCGTAGACTAGATTATTATGAATATAAAGTATTATTAAGGGAATTAGAAGAATTAAAAAGAATAGAAAATGGGAAGATAGACCACCCAGACATATCAAGAAAAAGAGCCTTAGAAGAAAATGATGAAAGAGGTTCAAAGGATACAGCAGATGCAGTAGCAGGTTGTTGTATGTCTGCACTTGAGGAAACAGATAACGATTCAGGAGACTGGGTTGGGGTGGAACTTTAGGAGGTTATAAATGGCTTGGTTTAATTTTGAAAGAAAAAAAGAAGTTGAAGCATTACCTGTGAGCTTAAGTAAAGAGGTAAAAACAAAAAGCTCTAAAGGAGAAATAAATGAAACTACTTCTTATGGGATAGGCTATGGAAATGATTATGCAAATAGGATACTACAATATCAAGGATTAACTATCAGTGAAATGTGGAAATGTTATACAAGTAATCCTTGGGTACGTTCTTGTGTTGATAAGATACTTAAAGAAGTTGTTAAATATAAAATAAATGTTAAGCCTAAAGACCCAGAAAATGTATCTAAAGAAACTGCTCAACATGTAGATAGTGTAAAAGCTCTATTAGCAAACCCAAACGATAAAGTGGAATCATTTGATAACATTAGAAGAAAATACTTAAAAGATATCTTAATATATGATTCCGGTGCATTAGAGATTGTTAATTCAAATGCAAGTAATGTAAAGCAATTAAGACAAAATGTAGCTAAGGCTGTAAAGCAATTAACTAAATTAACAATTACAGGTAAGGGAATAACAGATACTAAATTATCTACTTTTTATAATAATAAAATAGCTGGATTAAATAAAAACCTAATTGAATTAAAAGATAAGTTAAAAGCTGAAATTGAAAAATCTAGTACAAGTGAACCAGTAGAACTATATGATGTATCAGGAACAAACATAAAATTAAATGTAGACATACATGGAGATTTTAAAGACCCAAATGCAGCATATTATTTCATTGATAACAACAGTAAAAAAGTAGCTGAGTTTGCAGTAAATGAATTGATTTATTTTATAGCTAATCCAACTGCAGGAAGTATTTACGGAGTATCACCAATTGAAACCTTATATAATATTATACAAGCTGATAATCAAGCCGCAGCTTTAAATAGAAGAAGATTAGATTCAGATGGTATTATTTCGGGTGTGTTAAGCTTCCCTGGTATGGGAACCAATAAATTAAGAGCAAATCAGACATTTTGGAAACAAAGAGCTAAGAAAAAAGGAGCATCATTGGTTGTTACTTCTTCTAAAGATGTTCAATTTATACGAGTTGCTGAGAGCCATCAGGAAATGCAATTTATGGAATACCAAAAATGGACGCTTACTCAAATTATGGCTGTGTATGGATTGCAACCAATTGTATTAGGAGTTATAGATGGAACAACTGGAAAATTAAATAGTTCAGAACAAAGACAACAGTTTAAATCAGATGCCATTTTACCTCTATTAAGTTTAGAGGCTCATCATTTAACAGATGTATTAATCAGTCAAGCCTTTGGATTTGATGATGTAGAAATATATCATGAAGAACCGGACCAAGAACTAACTAAAGTTGAAAATACAGACGTAGCAGATAAAATGGGCAAGTTGGGAGTAATCACTATTAATGAGGCTAGAGAAATGATAGGATTAGATTCAATAGACGAAGGAGATATATTAATTCTAACTTCTAATTTAAAAGGTGTTGTAGACGATATAAGTAAATCTCAAAGACAAGATAAATTACAAGAAATAAAAGATAGAATAAACGAATTAATAGAACCGAAACCTAGTGTTGAGATAAATACGGAAATAGAATAAATGCTATCATTTAAGAATTTTGTAAACTTATTTAAAGTTGAGAATTTAGTTGATAAGCACATTGATGAATTAGAATTCTCTAATAAAGACTTTTTCTCCAAAGTAGTTACCATAAGAAAAGAAATGGCTAGTAACCTTATTAACGATAATGAAGTCGTTAATGAAGGAATCCAATTCGTTAATGAACTTGTAAGAAGTACGGTTGAGATTGCAGTTGATTTACTTTTAAACTTACAAGACATAATATTACAAAAAAGATTTGTTGCTAAAGCAGTTGGGGCAGCAGACTTTGAAAAATTTGCTGGTGCTTTAGATAGAGAATTAGAAATAGCTGCAATCCATAATAACAATAGAATGTGGACTACATTTGGAACTAGTTATGGGCAAGGGGTTGAAAGAGGTTTAGGAGATGTTGGAATATCTTCAGAGGGAATTGATTGGCAGAAATATAGAGAAACAGCAGCATATAAAGAAACAGCATATCAAAGTATGCGACATATATCAAGTGGATTAAGTACTAGAATTAAAGAAGTAGTTGCTGCAGGAGTTGCTGAGGGCAATGGTGTTTATGATATAGCTAGAAGATTAAGGGAAATAAAATTAGGACCAAAAATTGTAGATGTAGCTCCAAAATTAATAGAAGGAAAAGTTGTTAGAAGAGGTTACTCATATATAATACCTGAAAAAAGATATGCTAATATGATAGCTAGAACAGAATCTTCAAGAGCAGTTAATCAAGGAAGATTAGATGCATATAATAGAACAGGGATAAAAAATGTAGAATGGTTAACAGCAGGAGATGAGCGAGTTTGTTCGAATTGTATGGATTTGGATGGTCGAGTATTTCCTGTTAATAATATGCCAATGATTCCTTTACATATGGCTTGTAGATGTACAGTTGTAGTTTCTGGAAAAATAACAAGTGGGGGTATCTCAAAAGCTAATTTACAAAGTGGGATAGCAGATGATTTTTCTAGAAAGTATTTTGCACATGGATGTTCACAGCTTTCTAAAAAAGAATTTGAAGTAGAAGTTAGTAATTTTGCAACTGGCTATACAGAACTTGATTCTTTAGGAAGAAAGAAAGTTTTAAGAAATATTGTAGGAGAATTTAAAAAGGTAGGTTGCCAATTAAAGATGGACCCTACAAAATTGGATGATTTAGGATATGCATTTCATTTAAGTAAGTCAATTACAAAATTAGATGGTAAGACATTACAATTAATTCAAGCAGCTAAAGGACCAAAACAAACGTTATTATATATTGGAGAAAATAAAGGGGTTAAGGCTAAGTGGGTTAGTAATATTTTTAAAACAGAAGATATATCTAACCAATTTTTTGCTGGTCTTTCTCCTAAACATAAAAATGTTTTTGGTGCTACATTTTCTTCTAATATGACATTTAAAGATGGAAGACACATTAGAAATTTTTTTAAACTTGGTGAACAAAGAAATTTAATTAGGGTAGAAAATTTTAAACATCTTATGGCTACTACTAATGTTGATTTAAATTTACAATTAGAACATGCTCTTGTTCATGAGTTTGGGCATACAATTGAGAATAATATATTGGTATTAAAAAAAGATATAGTTAAAAAATTATATAAAGATTCAAAGAAATTTCATTATGGCACTGATTTTGTTACACCATATTCTTATGAAACATACAAAGAATTTTTTTGTGAGAGTTTTTCTGCTATGAAAACAAAAAGTAATCTTGTAGCTAAGAGAGTATCTGAAGCTTTAGAAAAAATATTATCAAGTATGGAATAAATAATATATAATATATATAAGGAGAAGAGTGTAATGAAGGCTAAAATTGTATATTTAAGACAAGAGCTAATAATTGAGGCAAAGAATAATAAACTAATTAATGCTACTGGACCTCAAATATTAAAAGAAAAAATAGTACCTTTATTTAAAAAGGCTATTTATATACATACTAATACTGATAATTCTACTGATATAATTGCACCAGATAGAAATATATCGAAAAAAATATCTCCAGGTAAGGAAGACTTTATTATTGCGGTGTTAATAGATAGAGTAAAGAATGAATTAGGTGCTAGTTTCGAAATATTAGAAGATTAATATATAACAACTAATGAAGGTATTTAAATGAAGGTAGTGGAAAAAAATCAACCTTTTCCTTATGCTTTACAATGTATGATTTGTGGAGGAGAGGTTAAGAGGATAATTATAACTCTATATGAAGTTAACGACGTAAGAAGATTGACAACTCATCGTTGCCAAAATTGTTTGCGTCTGTTTAACAAGTTGGATGATGTAGATATATTAATTCAAAATCAAACTAAGGAACATGAAGAATGAAGTATCACGGTAGAATGAATATTGGCAGTAATTCTTCAGGTAAAGGGGATAAGAACAGAGCTTTTATGGTTGATAAGAAAAGAAGTAAAGAAGCTATAAGACAGAAGAATAAAAACTTTGATGAGATTTTTAAGGGAAGAAAAATAGAAAAACAAATTTGTAAAAAGTGTGGTAAATTAAAAGTACCAGTTAGAACTGTATATAAAGCTAACGGGAATATAGAACATTACTGTTCATCATGTAGATAATCAATTGAAAGAGAGTATTTATGAATGGCAAAATTTAAAGAGATAATTAAACGTGATGGTAGGAAGGTAAAATTCAGTTCAAATAAACTAACAAAGTGTTTGAAGCAAGCAGGTGAAGTAACAAATGAATTTTCAGATAAGATAGCAGAAAAATTAACAATAAGAATAATTAATTTAGTATCTCAAGTTGTAGAAGATAGATTGCCGACAGTTGAAGATGTACAAGATTGTATGGAAGAAGTATTACTAAGTTCAACCTATAAAGAAACAGCAAAAGCATGCATTATATATAGAGAGCAGCATAATCAATTAAGGGAAATAACTTCCGAATTTAATTCGGGGATTATAAAAGACTATTTAAAAAAGAATGATTGGAAAGTAAATGAGAATAGTAATCAGGGCTTCTCATTACAAGGATTAAATAATTACGTATCATCAGAGGTAACAAAGACATATTGGCTAAATAAAATTTATCCAAAAGAAATAAGGGATGCACACAACAGCGGAGAATTACATATACATGATTTATCATATTTAAGTGCTTATTGTGTTTCTTCTCAAGAACATATTATTACTTGTAATGGGAGTAAAGTTGCAAATTCCATTAAGGTTGGAGATAAACTGATTGGTTTTGACGGAACAGGGTTTAAGCCAACTAAAGTTGTTAAAGTTTTTTCAAGGGAAGTTGAGGATATTTTAGAAATAAAATTTGAATATTTTGGTAAGAATAAGAAACTACGAGTTACTGGAGAGCACCCTTTTTTAACGACTACAGGATGGAAAGAAGCAAAATTATTAAATGTTGGGGATGAAATATTAACAGCAACCCCTAAAGACCTTTTTTCTTTCCGCTGTGAATATGGTTGTTATAAAGATAGAAAAGAATTATTAAGTATGAAAGAAGCCCGTGTAGGGTTGAATATAAAAAGAAAGGATAAATTTTTTGTAGAAAATTGGAGGAAGTCTTGTAGAAAAGCACAAAAAAAATTACGACAGGATAAAAAATTATTATGGAAAGACAAGACTTGGGTTGAGTCAATGATGCAAAGCCGCAGAGATAGTGGTATGTATCAAGAAACAAGTGAACGCATGATAAAAAATAACTCAATGAAAAATAAAAGAGTTTCTAAAAAAGCTATTAAGACCAGAACAAGTAGGGGTACAGGATTTTTTGAGACCAATAACCCAATGAAAGACCCAATTAAGAAAAAAGAGATTATGAAGAAGGCAATGTCCAGGCATTTACCATCAAATCCTGAAAAAAGAGTTATTAAAATAATAAAAGAAAATAGATTGCCTATTTATTATGTAGGAAAAGCGGACTTATTTATCGGAAGATATAATCCGGATTTTGTGGATGAATCCGGAAATAAGTTAATTGAAGTTTTTACAACTAAAATGTTTGACAAAAATAGAACCCCTGATATGCTAAAAAAGAAAGAGTATTATGCTGGGAGAGGGAAAAAATGTTTACTTTTAAACACTGATATTCTTTCGGATAATCAAATTAGTAAAAAGTTAAGGTCTTTTATAAGTAATGGAGCAAAGGTTTTAAAAATTAAAAAACTTTTTAGTAAACAACAAGGTAAGCGAAAATATAAATTTAAAGTTGTTAATTTTCATTGTGCGCCCCACAATAATTTTGTTGTTAATGGTTTAATTACCCATAATTGTGTTGGGTGGGATTTATATGATTTATTATTAAGCGGATTTAAGGGGGTAGTTACAAAGACAGAGAGTAAGCCAGCAAAGCATTTTGCAACATGTTTAGGACAATTAAATAATTTCTTTTTTACATTAGCAGGTGAAGCGGCAGGAGCTCAGGCATTTTCAAATTTAGATACATTATTAGCACCATTTATAAGATATGATAAGTTAAGTTATAAAGAAGTAAAGCAATATTTACAAGAGTTTATTTTTAATTTAAATGTACCAACAAGGGTAGGTTTTCAAGCTCCATTTTCTAACATAACATTAGACCTGGAGCCTTCTCCCAATTATGTGGATAAATATATAGTAATAGGGGGAGAATTACAGAAAGAGAAGTATAAAGATTTTCAAGAAGAAATGAACATGTTTAATAAAGCTTTTTTTGAGGTTTTATTAGAGGGAGATGCAACAGGAAAGGTATTTACTTTCCCGATACCAACATATAGCATAACAAAAGATTTTGATTGGGACAATCCAATGTTAGAAGGTTTGTGGGAAATGACTTCCAAATACGGAATTCCATATTTTTGTTTAGAAAAATCTACTTTAGTATATACTAATAATGGTGTGAAGCCAATAGGAAATATAACTTTAGATGATATGGTCATTGGAAGTGATGGTAAATATAAGAAAATAAAAAATATATTCCCCGTTATTCATAAAAAAGGTATAAAAGTAAATACAAAATTAGGAAATATTGTTAGTGCGGAAAATCATCAATTCCCAACAAAAGATGGAGTAAAAAAAATAAAAGACATTACACTATCAGATAAATTTATTGTAGATAATACATATCTTGAATTTGAAAATGGGTTTAAAATTAATAATTTTACAAAAGAATATTTTGATTTATTTGATGAAAAAAATAATAAAATAAAATTAGAAAATTTAAAATCTATGCCTATATTTTGTAAATTAAAACCTAAAATAAAAACAAAAATACAAAAATTAAAACCATTTAAATATGTCAGCAATAGATTTCAGACAACATTAAAAAATATAAAGATACCCCTTGATTTAAATGAAGATATTTGTGAGTTAATAGGACAATTAATAGGAGATGGTTCTTTTAGAAAAAATGGAGTAAGCTTAACTAATGCGGATAGAGAAATAATTGATTTTTTTGTAACTAAAATGAAATCTATCTTTGGTGTTACATCAACAATATCAAAGGCAGGAGAATCAAAAATATGTAAAAGTATTGGTATTAATTCTGTAATTTTAGTTGGGTTTTTAAAATATATTGGTGTAAAAAGGGCTAATTGTTGGAATAAAGAAATCCCAACAATATTATATAATAGAACAGAAAAAGAAATAGGTGCTTTTTTACGCGGCTTATTTGATACAGATGGTTCTTGTTTAAAAAATAAATCGGGGAAAACAATAATAAGTATTACACTAATGAATCTTAAATTAATTTCTCAAGTTTCAGAATTACTATCTATGTTAAATATTGTGGGTAGATTAGAAAATAATCATATTGTAATAACAGGCAATAGAAATATAGAACTATTTTCTAAAAAAATAGGGTTTAGAATTAAAAGAAAAAAAAATAATATTAATATTTTAAAAGAATTTAATAAGCCCTCAAGAGGATACAAAATTGTTTCAAAGATAGAAGCTATTAATGGAAAATATGGAGAACATTATAAATATAAAAAAGAAAATTATTTTAGAGTTAAAAGATACGAATCTAATTGTTTTTATTTATTTTGTAAAAAATTAGAGAAAACAACCAGTGAGCAAGAAATATCTTCTATTTCAAAAATTAATACTGAAATAGAAACTATCGATATTGAGATAGAAAGTTCCGATAATTTATTTTTATTATTTAATAATATTTTTACTCATAATAGCAACTTTGTTAATTCAGATATGAAGCCAGAAGATTCTAGGTCAATGTGTTGTTTTAATGGCAAACATGAAATAAACTTTAAAATAAATGATTCTTTTAAAATTATGCCATTACAAAAGATTATTTCAAGATATAAAGAGATAGAGGTATTACAAAATGGAGAATGGGTAAAAGCAAAAACAATAAAAATAGATTATGATAAACCTTTTATAAAAGTAATATTGAGGAATGGGTTAAGTTATAATATGACAGACAATCATATTAATCCAACTCAAAGGGGTAATATTTTTACTAAAGATTTGGTTATAGGAGATAAATTAAAATATTCTCATTCTCATTTTGAATATGAGGGAGTTGGTTCTTATAATTTAGGTAAATTTATAGGATATTATTTAGCTGAAGGCTCAAGTATGGGAACTTTTATACAATTTAGTATAGGAGAAACAGAAACAAATATAGCTGATTTTATTAGTAAAATATCTAGTGAATATTTTGGATGCAACACCTCAATTATGAAAAATACGGGTAAATCATTGACTGTAGCTCCACAGTCAGATGTAATAAAAATGTTTATTGATAAACATATATCAGGCAAAGCAACAGATAAACATTTAAAAAATTACTATTCTTTTAATCACGATATGTTAAGAGGTATTTGGGATGGTTGGTTTGAAGGGGATGGAGGTAAAAGTGAAGTATATACATCTTCAAAACAATTAGCTTATCAAATGATAAACATTGCTAGAATTTTAGGAATAAAAATAAATTTAAGAACTACAGAAAACGAAGAAATATTTGCTTTTGGAAAAACATATATTAGGAATTTATATACTTTGCATATTTGTAAGGAAAAAGATAATGGAGGAAGAATATATGATAATGGTTTTGTAGAAATCATAGATATTAAAAAAGTTTCTAATAGAAACAAAGTTGCTTTTTGTGTTGAAGTAGCTACTGATGCTCCATATTTTGAATTGTCAGATGGATTATATACTCACAATTGTAGATTAAGATTAGACACAAAACAATTAGAAAAAAGAGGGGGAGGATTATTTGGAGCTAATCCATTAACAGGAAGCATCGGAGTAGTCACGATTAATTTACCTCGAATAGCATATTTAAGTACTAATAAAAAAGAGTTCTTTGACAAATTAGAAAGACTAATGTTTCTTGCAAAAGAAAGTTTAGAGATTAAAAGAAAAATAGTTGAGAAGTTCACTGAAAATGACCTGTATCCCTATACTAAGTTTTATATTAGAAAGGTAAAGGAAAGATTCGGAGAATATTGGAAGAATCATTTCTCAACCATTGGCTTAATAGGAATGAATGAAGTTTGCTTGAACTTTTTAAAAGAAGATATTGGTAGTAAAAATGGAGTTAAATTTACAGAAGAAACATTAGTCTTTATGAGAAATAAATTGGTAGAATTTCAAAAAGATACTGGAAATAATTATAATTTAGAAGCAACTCCGGCAGAATCAACAGCATATAAATTAGCTAAAGGAGATAAAGAAGAATTTGAAGATATAATAGTATCTAATGAAGAAGAATATAAGAAAGGTGCAGAACCGTATTATACAAATTCAACTCAATTACCTGTAGGATATTCTGATTCAATAGTTGATGTTTTAGATTTACAAGATAGTATTCAAACAAAATATACTGGTGGTTGTATAGAAGAAAATAGTTTAGTTATGACTGATAAAGGATTAATAAAAATAAAAGATATAGTAAAAAATAAAAATATAGAAGTATATTCTTTTAATGAAAAAACAAAAAAAACTGAATTAAAAGCAATAAAAGATGCCTTTTATATTAATGTAGAAGAAAAAAATAAGCTGCAAATTGAATTAGAAGGAAATAATAATATTATAACTTCTTCTTGGCATCCTTTTTATGTTTTAGATGAAAATTTAAACATTGTTACTAAAAGAGCAGATGAATTGAAAAAAAATGATTTTGTTATTTCAATTACAAATAATGTAAAACCAAAAAATGAAATTTCTATTAATTGTGATATTGCTTGGTTATATGGAGAATTTATTACAGATGGATATGTTAGTAATCACTATATTGGATTTTACAGTTGTAATAAAGATACTATAAAAAAAATAGAAAATATTTTAACATTTTATATTGGTAAAACATATAAAAAATATAAAGATAGAGATATTAGGATTTATAAAAAAGATATTAAACATAAAATAGAAAAAATGTTGTATCTTGATAAATATGGTGCAAAAACTTTTACTTGTTTATTACATCCAGATACTTTGAATTTTAGTTATGAAAATAAAATTGCATTGTTGGCAGGTATTATTGATGGAGATGGAAATGTTCCTGTCACAGGAAAATATATTAGAATATGTTCTGCATCATTAAATTTTGTATTATCTTTAATGTCATTACTGTATTCTTTAGGTTTAACAGCTTCTTATAAAAAAGATAAAGATAATTTATATTATGTATTTATTAGAAAAGAACAATATTCTAAAATATTAAATACCTTGAAAAAACATTTAAGTTATAAAAATAAAGCAAGTAGATTAAAAAAATATATAGATTCTAACGGAAAAAAAGGTATTATTTGTACTGATAAAATTAAAGATTTGGCTACATATAAATATACTACAGGTAAGTATAAAACTAAAAATAAAATATCTTTATCGTTAGCTAAACAAATAAATACAAAATTAAAAAATATTTCTGGATATTTTGTTAAGAAAATAACAAAACCAAAAGTTAAAACTAAATTTTGTGATTTAACTGTTGAAGGAAATAATAATTATTTGGCAGGCAATAATGCTTTAGTATTTATTCATAATACAGTACTTCATCTATTTATAGGAGAAGCACAACCATCAAATGAATCAGTAAAGAATTTAGTTAAAAAGGTTTGTAGCAATTACAAATTACCATATTTCACAATAACACCTACTTTTTGTTATGATGATAAGACGGAAATATTGACAAACAATGGATGGAAATTATTTGAAGATTTAAATCAAACTGAATCTGTGTTATCGTTAAATCCTAAAAATAATGAAATTTGTTATCAAAAACCAATTAAATATATAAAACTTCCATATAATGGAAAATTATTAGAAATAAAAGGAAGGCATACAGATTTAATGGTAACACCTAATCATAAGATGTATATAAAGGGGGTAGGTGTTAAACAACATGGTAATAAAGGAAGGTTTATAAAAAATAATAAAGATGTTTATTTAAAAGAAGCACAAAATTTAACAACAAGTGATAAATTTCCTAGAAACGGATTTAAATGGAAAGGAAAAAATGAAAACTTTTTTACTCTTCCTACGGTTCAGGGTATAAATATTAAAAATATAGGTAAGATAAAAATGAAAGATTGGTTGGCTTTTTTTGGAATTTGGTTAGCCGAAGGTACTGTTTGCGGTTCTAAGGGGGGTGCACACAGAAGCTATGGAATCGTTGTTTCTCAAAGTAGAAATATTAATAATAAGTATTATAAACAAATTGAACAATTATTAAAAAAACTTCCCTTTCATTTTAAATCGACAGATAGAGGGTTTAATATTAATAACAAACAATTATGGAATTATTTAAGCCAATTTGGAAATTCTAGAACAAAATTTATTCCGAATGAAATTAAACAATTAAAACCTAGTTTGTTAAATATTTTATATACGTGGTATTATTTGGGGGATGGGGGTAAAACAACAAAATCTAAATATACTTATTCTGTTTCAAATAAATTAAATAACGATTTTCAAGAAATCTTGATAAAATTAGGTATAAATAGTTCTTTAAATAAAGGAAGATTAACACAGATACACAATAAATATACTTATGTTGCTGATATGTTGCCATTTAAAAAACATAAATATACCGGATTTGTATATTGTGTTGAATTAAAAGAATATAATATAATTTGTGTTAGAAGAAATGGGAGAGTTATGTTTGCAGGAAATAGTACTTGCCCGAGTCATGGATATATATTCGGTGAGCATTATAAATGTCCAAAGTGTAATTCTGATTGTGAAGTATATTCTAGGGTAGTTGGTTACCTAAGACCAATTAGTCAGTGGAACAAGGGAAAAAAGCAGGAATTTAAAGATAGAAAATTATTTAAAATATAATACTTATGAAGATTTGGCGTAGGATAATGGCAAAAACTCTTCCAGCTAAATAGAATAGTAGCATGGTGCAAGTCCAAATCCCACTGGGAGCTATTCCGCAAATCTTCATTATTGTGTAAGTATTCATTGCTGATATAATTCAATGGTAGAATGATTGTTTTGTAATCAATATACAGGGGAACGGTTTACAAATCGGCAGAATTGTGGTATAGTTATATCAGGTAAAGGAATTAACCTTTACTTAAAAGAAGGGGGATTAAAATGAGGGTAGATTTAAATATTGATAGATTAAGAGAACAAGAAGAATCAGCTTATTATGAATTTATGCAATTAAGAGAAGATGACGATTCATTTGCAAAGCTATATAGTAAAGAAGAGTTTCCAGATTGGTATAACGATGTTTATTTAGGAGGAGATTAAAATGAAAAAGCTTATAATAATAATTAGTATTGTATTATTTTTATTGTTATGTTTATTTGGTAATGCTTCAGGCGAGAATTTAATTGTTACTAAAGCTAAAGCAGAAATAGGAAATGGGGAAACAGAAAAGAACAATGCAGGTCCAGATATAAGGAGATACACTAGAGGAAGAAACGTAGCATGGTGCGCTGGTTTCGTTAGCTATATATTAGATGAATCAAATATAGGTCTATTCAAATATAGTCTATCTGCCAAAGCTATTTATAATGAAGCTAAAATAAAAGGTAGAATAACTGACAATCCACAAGCTGGTGATTTAGTTGTGTTTAACAGGGGGAATCCTAAATCTTGGCAAGCCCACATAGGCATTATAGAAAAGGTGAGTAGCACCCATATATACACTATTGAAGGCAATGTAGGAAGATATCCAGCAACTGTTGAACGATTTACATATAACAAAGATAATATTAAGAATTTACTTGGCTATATAAAAACAGGAAAAAGTTTTTAATAAAACCAAAAAATAATATATAATATAGATAACAAGGGAGAAAGGTTATGTTTAAGGAAAAGAGTGATGAAGTTAAACGTAAGAAAAAGATAGCTGAATTAAAAGAAAATTATCCAGATGTTCCAGAAGAGATTTATGATATAGAAGCTTCTGAAGAAATGGCAGAAATGTATTATGATGAATTTGGATATTAAAGAATATAACAAATTAGAAGTATTCGCCCACTCAAGAGGACCGGTCCCCTTCCGGTTTGGTTACTTGATTAGAAATAGTCAAGTCTCTAGAGTGGGCTTTTTATTGAGAGGGGGTAAAATGACAAACAAGCTAATTATACAAATGTCTATTGATGAATTGAAGAAAGAAAAAGTATACTTAGAAGAAATGATTGATGAGGGATGTTATGGAGTTGCTGATTATGATTATTATATGTTAATCTTAAAAGAACTAACCAAACGAAAGGGGATATGAAATGTTGAAAATGCTAGGAAGATATCAACGGGGTAAGGTTATATTTAAGGTAATTAAAATGTATCACGGGGAATATGTGGTTCAGGTTTTAGGCTCAGAACAAACACAGAGATTAAATGCAGATATGGTTGAGAAAATGCTAAAAAAGGGTGAAATAAAATTAGTAAAATAATATATAATATAACTATAAGGATAAATTAAAGGAGTATGTAAAATGAAATATGACTATATTGATTTGTTTCTTGGTGTTGGGATTATGTCCGTTGGCATAATTACATTTATAGCAGATGACAGAGATGGAATACTTGCATTGGGTGTGATTGCTTTGGTTTTCTATTTTTTTGCTCTGTCTTTAAAAAGTGAGGAGAAATAAAATGAACACATTAATAAATTGCCCCAGATGCAGAGAAAAGAGTGTACGAACTAAAATCTACACTAAAAAGAATGAAATAAAAACTAGGGCAATCTATTGTATCAATAAAGGTTGTGGATTTAGTAGAAGATTAATGTTACCAAACGAAAGGGAAGTATAATGAAATTAAGATGTTTTACTTGTGGTAAAATAGTTTCTACAGAAGTTCCTGAAGATACGATTGTACGAGCATGTCTCGAATGTCCCGAGTGTCTTGAGAAAGAAGAGGATAAAATGTCAAGACAGAAGAAAAAATTAGATACTGCAAAACAATTTGGCAAAAAATTGCTAAAGTAATGGATGATTTAAAATCAAGTCATATTTTGTTTGTTATACAACAAGCTTATGGAGAGATATCTTGGGACGAGGCTCAAGTTATTTTAAATAATGTTTTAAAAGATTAAAGGATGAATAATGAATGATTTAAAAGTATATATTAAAATGTGTGGGAAGGCGATAGAGCTACAGAAGAGCTGGAAACCTAGAGTTGGGGATTTAGTTTGGAGAGGTAAAGAATATTTACCTATACCAGATGCTTGTGGTTATTTAACTGATGTAGATATTTTTGATACACAAGGATATAAAAAGAATGGAGCAATTTGGCTACCAAGCCAATCCCAGTTGCAGGAGATGGTAATTGAAAAATGGAAAAAAGGTATCAAAGAAGGTAATTCTTATAGGGGTTATCCCATCAGTTTCATAGAAGATTTTAATCAATTTATACGCTGTCAGATAGCTCAAAAATATAATTGCGTAGATTGGTCTATGGAACAACTCTGGCTAGCATTCGTAATGAAGGAAAAATATAACAAGGTTTGGAATGGGGAGGACTGGGTAAAATAATGAAAAAAACATATCGCATAGTTCCTTATGGGAACGAGTGGGCTATACGTAAAGACGGAACTACTAAGGTAATTTCAATACATAAAACACAAAAAGAAGCTATTGCTAAAGGAAAACTGAAAGGAAAGATTATTGTGCAGAGAAGAAATGAAATAGGAAAAACAAATATGCCGAGATATTCCATTAGTAGATGGGGAGGACAAGATAATGCAAGATAAAGAGAGTATAGAAAAATTAAAAGAAAGAGTTAGAGCAAAAATAAAAGCTAATCCACTTCAAGCAAAGCAAAGACTGGAAAAGTTTTGTTCTGATAAAAATTTCACAAGGGAAGCGGAGAGGTTGTTGCTATTTAAAAAATTAACTTGTGAAGAATATACTACACTTGAGAATAATGTTATACCCATAGTTGCCGATTTATTAAGGCAGATAGATGAGCTAACCAAAAAATAGAGGAGGAAAAGGATGAGTAAAGTGCTAAAATTAGATATAGACTTAGACGGAAACCCATACATTAAAATAGATGGTCATTTTGCCTCTAATGATGTTGAGGAAAAACTATTATCTCAATTCATTAA
>Ga0222628_1000349_pt1 | contig 20709 bp, 36 predicted proteins | sample AntAcemetageno95_FD_179860 | JGI IMG/M metagenome (GOLD analysis project Ga0222628, IMG submission 179860) | Saline water microbial communities from Ace Lake, Antarctica - #95 | ecosystem: Environmental > Aquatic > Non-marine Saline and Alkaline > Saline | place: Antarctica: Ace Lake | collected...
GTAAGTTATTGCATTCTGGTGATTTGAGGGTGTCGTGGTCTCCATAGCGATGCTCCACATCACACTGTTGGCAATATCTTTTCTTCCACCCGCTCTCCTCTATTATTGTTTGGATAGAGTTATTCAACGGAAGTCCGACTAGCTCCCACAATCTAACGACCTCAAACATATCTCCGCGGTCAACTAACTTCTCAAGCACATCTCCGAGCATTATGTCTTTGTGTTCAAATTCACTTACTTTTCCACAAAACGAGCATTGTGCCTTTATTTCTTTTGTGCCTTTGAGCCTATCAATAAGGCTGTCTACTTCGGTTCTGGTTATTGTTTCTGCCATCCTTTCAAATTGTTATCCCCATACGCTGAGGTTTGCGTTGGTTATTCAATCCTTTTGGGGAGTTAAAATAGTGTTTCCTGTGCAAGCCTTTTTTCTATAACGTCGCAATAATCTTTTTCTTTTTCGACGAGAATATAATCACATCCGCATTTTTTACACGCAACTCCAGTCGTGCCAGAACCAGCGAATCCGTCAAATACTATTGGTCTGCGGTCTTTGTCCCATTTTTTCATGAGATAGTTTTCCAAGCACCAAACCATTAGCTCTACTGGTTTTTGTGTGGGGTGTTGTCGTACCTCTTTATTTTTCATGTCTTGCTGAAGCATTCCCTGCCACTTCCATTTAAAGTTTCTCACAGCAGATTTGAAGTTTGTCCAAGCAAGCTCTGAGTCGGCAAAATCAGTCTTTCCGTTATCTTTATCCCATACCACCCAACATGATGAATTATGTAAGTTTTCTATGAAATAATTACCTCCCCAAATTATCTGATGTTTAGATATTCTTTTAATCTCTTCAAAGTATTCTTTTGTTGGTATAAAATCATCCCACCCAAAATCTTTATATTCTTTTGATTTAGCCATCTTACCCCTGCTGTGATTCTTTTTACCGCTCTCGCCAATGCCGTACGGAGGATCTGTCAAAACAAGGTCAATACAATTATCAGGAAGTTTTTTCATAACTTCCAAGCAATCTCCTTGTGTAACAGTATTTAGTAGTTTATTTTTCATTTCAGAGCTTTTTTAAGTTCTTCCTGCAGATTAAGTATTTTTAAAACAAGTTTCTCGTTACTCCATTTCAGCATTATCTTTTGCTTTTCTGTCAGCCGATTTTGGTCTAGTTTTCTCATCCTATTAAATTGTTATCCCCATACGCTGAGGTTTGCGTGGTTAGTGCGACTAAAGGCAGTCGCGAAGCCTTTTATTTACAAATTAACTCGTCTAGTTTCTCAAGTGTCTCACTTACTCCTTTGTCATACATGTCATCTCCCGATGGAATGGTATTGTCATACATAAAATCTGTAAACGTTTCTATTCTCTTCCGCTCGATAAACTCCTTTTGTATCCAGTCCCAAAATTCTTTTTCTGTATATTCAAATTCTCCCGAATTTTCACATTGTGTGATTTCGACAAGAAAATTATAAAATCCTTCTCGTAGCCGATTTTTTTCTTTTGTCATTTTATAAGATTGTTAATAAATACAAGTAATGCGTTTGCTTCTGGTGATTTGAGTTCTTCTCGACTTCGCCATAGAGAATTTTTTTTTGGAGGAGGACAACACCTCTTGTGTTGGTTTTCTGTTATTATGCTCCCACAATCAGTGCATATAGAAGCCCACCCGCTCTCATTAACTATTGTTTGGAGGGATTTATTACACCCACAAGGTTGCCAAAGGGAAAGAAGGTCAATACTCCATGAAATAAATTCTTGTGAATCGTGATTTAGTTTCTCAAGCACATCGCCAATCATTATTTCTTTTGACTCTCCTTTGTCCCCATAGCGGAGTTTCCCGCCAAGTTTCACCATTAGATCGAAGGACTGTTCCCGTGTTATTTTGTCGGTCATTTGATGAATTGTTCTAAGTATTTAATTCTTTCGTTATCTGGTAGTAATACTATTTGCATAAGTTGTCTTTCCCATTCAGCTCCATGCCAATATGTAATTTTCTGGGTTTCGTCTACCATACTTACCGGCGAGTTACCAAGCTGAGAACTAACTCAGGTGCATGCAGAGATGAAAGAACACTAAACACCATAGCGAATACTGCCCCCTATGTCAATAGATAATGATACATAATGCATACGATATAGACCAATTAGGCCACGGAGCACTCCCCTGCGTCCCGAAACTTAAAGAAGCTCGGGGGAGTATTCCGCATGTGTTTGTGCAGCTTTGAATGACATCCCCAACACAGAACCTGTAAATTATCTAAACTATTATTCTCCTTGTCGTGATCCAGGTGATGACAGGTAAGCATTTTCCCCGTTCCGCACTCAGAACAAAATGGAGCACTCTCTATTAACTTATTTTTTGCAGCACGATACTCCTGGCTATACCCTCTCTTAGTTTCATATACACGGGGAGAAACCCTCTTCGTCTTAATAACTATAGGTTCGTCAGATCCAGTCTCTTCCCGCCAAGCATACTCAAATGTATCGTACATATTCTTCAACCTATTCGGAACATATCTCTTCCACACAAGATATTCGCGTACTTCTTTTGGGGTAAATGTAATAAACCCCTCATTTAAGCTGCCAATTTTAAAATTATTCACACCGTAAATCATAGCCGTTATCAATCAAATGTCAATCAGAATCACGTATTACATAACACGCTTGTGTGATTTCATTTTAGCGATTACCGATGTTAAACAAAGCCAAGTATAGCCTTATCGCAATTTCCTATTTTTTTTTAAAAAATTAACGAGACTTAACGGTTTATGGCGTATGGGTGATATGGGTACTGGACAAGGCACCCCGGAAAGCTAACCCGGTATCTCCAAAACCATCCCCCCCCCTTTGAGTGAAAGGTTAACACAATACATATTGTGTTAACATAGGCGATCCAGCTTGCTCGGCGCTATTACTAGCCTAACGACAATTCGTGCTTTTGGATCGATGAAAAAAGTATTGTGTTTTGTAGTTTGGTGATCCGGTCCAGATCCGATGTTGGCCGTTCCAGCTGATACTATGTGAAAAAATCGAAGTCAACCACAATATTCAGTGGATCAATCCCTCTTTGGCGGCTATTCTTTGGGGCCTGGTGAATTGATCTAGGATCTTACGTATTCTCTTTATGTTTTGTCTTATGTTATGTAAGGGGATTTTGTAGGATGTTTTGATCTATTTAAGACTTTTTTTGTTATGTTTGGCCTTTGTATGAGGGGCCTTTGTCTTTTTCTTCTTTGGTTTACTTGACACTTCTGTTATCTTTTGATACAATGAGCGTGCACAATTAATTTACTTTCTTTCCTATGTTAGGTTTGACAAACGGCAACGGCATATCATTTGAGAACCTGGTACAGATCCAGGACCAGCGAGAAGTACAATTTTCTCGCATGTATAAGGAGCAAAGGATTACATCCGGGCTCCTGGATGGATCACTTGCGGCCAACGTGGAAAATATAATTTCATTCTCATGATAATATCATTCCCGGCTTTTTACCTGATCACAATGATCACTCTCTTTTTATCACTACTTATTTTTATTAAATACCCTACAAAATGATTATTGATTTAATCCTAGACCGAGAAGACGGAATTGAATACAATCCGCATGATTTTGGAAATTATCCATCTTTTGAAATTGATTATTCTCCCGAAATGGTAGAAATCCGGGAGCTCCTGGATGATCTTGATGATGAGAATTCGGATGAGTATTCGGATCTTATGGAAAAAGCTGACGCCTGGCATGAAAAAGCGGATCAGATTGATTCTGATTTTGGCCAGAAGTTTTCCGAGTTTCTATAGAATCCAGATATTGAGGCCCTGGATCTAGGGGCCTTGAATTTGTATTTTTTAAAACACTACATTATGCAAAAGATTTACACCATTGTTTACGAATTGAACACCGGGGAGAGAATTGACATTTATCGAACAACGAACGAAAAAGATTTTGACAGAAAACGAAAATCATTATTAGAAAAATTGTCAGAATTCGATGCACAGAATAATTTGGATTATTATTCTGAGCAAGAGGGATTAATTGATTTTGGCGCAGAAACGAAAATGTTTGATGATGCGAAAAAATAGAATCCAAATTTTCAGGATCAAAAATGGTCCTGGAATTTGTATTTTATAACTACAATGCACAATGACAGCAGAAAAAACCGTTTTCGTGAGTAGCTGGTTGCCGTTCTTTAGTGGATTTTACGAATCAGTAGCTGGGAGCATGATAGAACTCCAGGAATACGATTTTGAGTATCTCCAGGAGCAAGTGGATGAAAAACTTGATCCAGGAGCGAATCCCCTCAAAATTGACTATGATAACACCTGGGAGTTTTTTGATCAGGAGCGGCAAGCTATGACAGATTTTTCCGAGAAATTCCTTGACGTATTCAATGATGAATACCAGGAGAAACTTGCCAAAATAGGAATATCAAAAGTAGAATTTGAAAACTTATATTCTCCCAAAGAATACAATTTTTCAACTGATGTAATCAATACAAAATACACGATCAACGAAAAAGAATTCTCTAAATGGTACGCAAAATACAGTAAAAAAGAGTCGTTCCAGGAAAACGTTAAAGAGGAATACACGAGTTGCTCCGGTTTTATATCTTTCCACGACAACGACAGCGCGTCGGAGGAATGGAAAATTGAAAACGTGATCCAGGATGAGCATAAGATCGGAAAAATAGTAGAATGGTATTTATCTAAAAAAGGAGAACCAAATGAGGAGGAATTTCATTGTTTAGAACAGGATGTAGAATTCTACGTCATGGAGTATTTTGATCATGACAAGTTTTTTGAGTCAATTCAACCGGCTATCGATCAACACAATTTGATCCTAGACTCTAAAAAGCGTATGCAACGAAAACGACGCGCAAAAATTATTCAGTCAGTAGCATAGAATCCAGACAAGAGCGGGAGTTTTCCCGCTTTAGTTTGTATTTTTAACACAATATATACAATGGTAAATAATTTTACTGAAAACGGCAACGGCGCAAGCGTAGAAATCAACACTTCTTATGACTCTGGACTTGCTCAAATGTATTTTGACGATAATTTCGTGAGACTAGGCGGGAATGATTCAGACAAGTTTTTTTACGTCGATTGGGGGAATGTTGGGAAACATGATCTTAAGACAATGTACACAGTAACGAATGATACAAGAGAAAACGTGATCAAAGAGATCCTGGAGCAATCCGATGAATATCCTAATAATACCGGGAAAAAAGAACTTGAAAAAATGAGTAATCCAAAGTTAAAAGAAGAATTGAATGCCTGGAGTGATCACGATCACGACGAACGGGATTTTTACGAATTTGATCAGGAGAATTTTGGAGAAATTACGACTCGTGGATACTCACAAGGGGATTACGCGGAAATTTACTACTCTAAAAAGGATCTAAAAGAGTGCTGGGGGAATGATGTTGACGAAAACAATCTAAAAAAGAGCGCAGAAAATCTTTTTTGGAATCATCCTTTGTGGTTTCAAGTGATAATTGACGGGAAAGATTTTGACGGCCTGATCGACAATGAATACATGAATTTTGATGATGCAAAAGAGCAAGTTGAGGAAAAAATCAAAAAAGAAGTATCAAAAGAACAGTTTGACGAATTCAAGAAAATACTTGACAAAACGACAGAAAACTATTTATAGAATCTAAACACTCAGGGCCTGGATCCGGGCCTTGACGTTTGCATTTTCTAATCAAACAACACATGCGAAAAAGGTATACGGTATCGAGGATGTATTCTGACGGCAGGCGGCCTAGGGTACAAAAGAGCAACCTGACGTTATCTAAGGCCCAGGAATGGTGCTCTGATCCAGAAACGTCAAGTAGCACTCATCCAAAAAAGAAAAATGGATGTACTCGCGACTGGTTTGACGGGTATTCTGAACAATAAGACACCATGAAAAAAGAACAACCGGCAACGGGAAAAAAGATCTTCGCTCTTGGCGGGAAAAACCTGAACCACGACTTTAATCTCATATCATTTCTCGAAGAATCTCCTGGCGGGGGATTGTGGACAACGTGCGAAAAGCCAGATAAAAACTCCGTTCAAGGGTTTAAATACATAAGGCCCGCAAACAACTGCGGACTTCATTGGCACGAAGTTATTTTCAAAGAACCTACCAAATGAAAAATATTCTAACAATCATCATGCTGATCGGAATCTGGTTTTGCCTTATTGCTCTAATAAGCATCGACGCGACCATAACAGAAACAAGCGTAATTCTTAACACCCTTACAAATGTCTAAATTCAAAATTTATGACAATGCGTTCGACTATTTTCTATTCGATGAAAAAAAGTTTGACAACCTGGCAACGGCAGAAGCAATGCTTCACAATAATTTTTCCCTGACGGTTGAGCAATGCACTCACATAAAACTCGACGGGATGATCAAAGTAGCAGACCTGGCACTACACTTCGACAATGGCACGATAGTAACGAGTGTAGAAGAAGCACAAAAAATTCTTAATAATACCAAAAAATGATAGAACTATTCATCGCTATCTTGGCACTCTGGAACGTGCAAGCGTTGCCAAGCGTCCAAAACACCGCCTTTGAGCGAACGGACGAATTTGAGCATTGTGTGCGAGTACAGGAGGATAATGCACACGCATTCAGCCGATGTGTTTCAATGCAACACCCGCTTAAAACCTTTCATATATTCAATACAAATCACTGTAATCCGTATGAGTGCGAGAGGACAGAGCGAATAAACTTATTCATTAAAAACGGGGACGTTTTCGAGATCCCCGAGGAGGAGCTGTTCGATTTTTATAACATTAACATTGAAACAAAATGAAAAACCTACAAAACAACACCGCAAGAGTATTCGGACTGATCTTTCGGTTCTTACTCTGGACAGCATTCTCTGGGATGATCATACTGGGCATAATTACGCTATGCACAAACGACGTACACGCATTCTTTGACTTCTTCCCCTCCTCTCGACAAGAACTGTACATTGAGGCAGAAGAAAACCTTGCAAGAGCAATGACACAGAAGCAAAAAGCACAAGCGATACTCTGGGAAGCAGAGAATTACGAAAAACAAATGCAGCAACAGCTCTGGTCCCGACAAAGTGATCTTGCCTGGGAGAAAATGGGAATAGCAAGTGAAGAAAAAGATCTAATTGAGATCGAACGCCTAAAAGACGTCATAAATACCTTACAAGGTTTTCTACCGGCGAAGCAGTAACGCCTAAAACTAGCAAAATTCCTAACCTTATAAATGGAAATGATTACCAAAATCTCGTACTCGGTAGAGCGTTTGAAATATCAGGAGAGAACGAAGAATTTCTTTGCACGTTGCTCGGAGAAAACATTGCACTCACTGCGGACCGCAAACACAATTTCACACATCGTTTGTGTTGGGACTGGGAAAGCTGGGGAAATAAACAAGCTCCTCACCAGCCTGAGGCACAACGTCACTGTAAAGCGAGCGACCCTGGCTGGTTCTGGCGTACTCACACTGACTGGGGATTCGGAATCTCCGACGGTTACTACAAAAAAATCGTCGATAACCCGAAGTTCACTAATTGGGAGTGGCAGCTGGAACAAACGTACGCTCTATGGAAAGGGGGAACCAAGTTTTACGGGCAGCAAAATTGCTGGTACACAAAAACTTTAATAAACTGGACTTAAATGACTGATAAAAAAATCGACTTCGAGGATTACCTAAGAGAACAACACATGATTGACTACATGGGTACAGATGATGACGCACCAGATGAATTCGTGTCATGGACTTCTGATTTTGATTACGAAGACTGGATTAAGTTCGCCAACGCATACGCTAAAAAGATCCTAGAAAATGACTAAAAACCTCGCTCCTGATTTCATCCGTAATAGCGGTACGCCTTACCTGGATACGTTCTTCTATCGGTACATCTATGAGCGACAAACTAAGATCCAAAATGAAGTAATAAAAAGACTCTTTGATAAAAAGACCCAAAATACTTGATTTAAGAGACGATTTATACCAAGGGTAGACTGACATACCTTTTACACAAAAAAATCGCTTAGGCGGGAAGTTAGACACCAAATTTATATACTTTTAACCCAACTAAAATGGCAGAACTAAAGAAACGGCAGAAATTCGTTGACTGGATGCAACAACTTGATCGACCCAAATGGTCGGTAACAGATATTGCCCGATACGTCGGAGTATCTCGTGAGTCTATCCACGCATTCATAAACGGCAGACCTATGAGACGTAAAAATAAAGAGCGACTAGCGCGTCTTGTTTTTAAAACTGATGGAACTCACCTTTCTACTTTACTTGACGAATGATTACTTTACTTGTCCTTGTCGGCGTATTTGTTATCGGAGCGTCAATAGACTTCTAACGTCTCTGTTCCATAAAAGAGATTAAAAGCGATTGTGTATGTGCATACATTCTCGCTTTTAAGTCTGCCTTTCTAAACAACCGGCCTTGTCTGTTTGCTGTTTGTGTTCGGTAAAAGATAGGGAATTCCACTTGCATTCTCTCAACGGGGAAAATAAAAGTAGTTTTCATTGTCCTAAACGCTAGAGTATGTTTCGCCTAAAGTCAAGCTATCGTATGTCCATTTTTGCTCTCTCGGTTGCTATCTGTGTCCGACAATACTCACACGTTGCTTGCTGAACCTCTTTCATAGCGCGGTATTTCAGGAATTTTGTTCGTGTTTCGCTGACCGCCTGGAGATGTGTCAGATATTCTTTTGAAGATAACGCCCTCATCTCTCGATCCTTTTGTGATCCGGGAGAATCAATCAAATGGTTATACGCGACCGCCAAAATGGATTTGGTCAAAGCGTCAACGTTTTTGAAATCTGCCTCCCACTTGCTGCACAAAATGGAACACTTGTCCAGCTCACTCATTGCTGAATCATATTTTCTCTGGAGCCGAAGTAATTCATCGATGTTAAATGTGGTTAGTCAAATCCTGGGTAATCCTGTTTTTTGAATTCACCTTTATCGTGGTGAACAACAACGCTTTCTTTTTTTGCTCCTCCTCGGAGTTTCCCTTCGCGGATATAAAATTCGTCTTCCTCGTTTTGGTTTTGTGGATCTGGATGTCTGGCAACCTGCACCACCATTGGCACTAAGTTTTTCAGTGATCCACTTCCTTCCATGTCGTGAACATCTCGGTAAACTCCCATCGTTGATTTCATTCGCTTTTTGTAATGATGGACCAAGACAATCGGGATGTTCAGAGTTTGGGATAATTTTATCAGCTCGAGAGTTATGTTTTTCACTTCCTCGTTTCTATTCATGCCCTCTCCAGCAATACAGGTCAGATTATCCAGGATCAGAAAGTCCATTTGTGTATCACAAATTCGTTCCTTGATCTCCTGGATCGTTGTAACATTTTCTGCCTTCCTCCCAATAAAAACAATGTCCTCCTGGGTTTCGAGTTCCTTTTTTCTTTTCAGGTACAAGACATTCGTCAAATGCTGGTTGTCCCGAATACCAATCTTCGACATACCGCAATACTGAGTGGCCATATCGTTGATTACTTCGTCTTTTGTTTGCTCCAGATTAAAATAAATAACGTTATGACCGTACTTCATAGCATTTTTTCTGGCAAAGAAATAACAAAAAGTAGATTTTCCTTCATTTTCATCAGATACAAGAACAATCACTTTCCCCTTTTTTGGGGTAGTAATTTTTGTATCAATACAATCAAGACCCCAGGTATAAGAATCCACAGACTCTTTCCCCACATTGAGCACAGAGAGTTTCTCTTGAACCTCTTCTCTCTTGGCCTCGGAAATGACTTGTTGTTCAATATTCATAGGTATTGAAGTTTATCAACTGCTTCTTTGAAGTCACATGTCTCAAATGCCATAACAAAATTTACCGGAGTACCACTGGCCTTACAACTAAAGCAGTGATAGGAATTTGTCTTTGTATAGATCTGTAAATGTTTGGAATTACCCTCATGAAACGGGCATTTTATTCGCCGTCTCAACTGATCGCCGTCAACGTAAAGGTAGTGTCTGACTACATCGGCAATCTCTACTTCTTCAATCGCGTGGTGATATTGTGTTTCCCAGTCATCGATATTTATTTTCTTTTCTGCCTTTGCAATGTAAATTGTTAATCGCTTGATAGCAGCATTGCATTTTTCCAGATCAGCATCGAAGTGAAGCCAGATACATTTTTTCAGGAAGTAATCTTTGAGGCCACCAATGAGTTTGTATTTAGTTTTATGGAACTCAATATATCTTTTGATCTCATGATTTATTTTTGTTCGCTCTCTATCACAGGCTAACAACATGGTTTTCATGAAAATTACATCTTCTGTAAACGCATCTCGAATATTCATTTCGTGATTTGGTTACCAATCTCATCGGCTTTATCGAATCCATACTTCTCCCGGAACTTACTGAATCCAGTCTTCTTGAATTCTATTATCAATTCGTAATTAGATTTTTCGGAATCAGGTTTCTTTTTTGATTCGGGTTTAAACCAGACTTGGCGCAACTTCTGTTTCCAATTTTTAATCGGTTTCTCTCTGGAGTCTTTCCAGTCATTTTCCTCATAGCCCTTGTAGATATTTTCTCCGTCGAGATCATATCCATTTTCATCGATGTACTTTTGAAAGTCTTCTATCGTCGGTGGAATAAATCCCTTCTTACTATCCTTTACCTTTACCGTATCCGTTACCGTAACCGTAACAGGTTTTCTGGGTTTTGAAATAACCTCTTGGGTTTTCTGGGTTTTCTGGGTTTTAGGTCTACCACCAAGTTTACCGTTTTCCCTGCTTCGTTCTGCACGTTCCTCCCATTTATTGAGATCACGTTTTAGTTGTAATTTTATGTGTTCAAAGACTAAATCTACAACCATATTTTCTGGTTCCGGGTTCAAATTATTCACATATCGTAGATAATGTTTGAATAATTTACCTGCGTCTTCATCACCCAATTTTTCAACTGTATGAATTAAATCACAATACAAATAAACGATCTTCTTATTCTCGGCCATTTTGCAGTGGGTTAAATTCTATTTTCAAAATCGTGCAACCCAAGAAACCCACTACAGTAATAAATGGGGTGCACGGTCTTGAAAACATTCTGTAGTGAGTCATCGAAAGTAAGTATAGAATAGGTTATGAAATTTTACAATATTTTTTCCTGAAAAAGTACTTGATTTTTTCCCAGAAAGTTGCTTTTCCTTGTATTTGTAAGAAATTATTTCCACAAAGAAATCTTATTTTATCGTGTTCTGATTTAGTAAAAAATAACTCTACACATCCCAGCGCTGTTTTACTTCGACTGAGATAATCTACATCGCTTATGTAGCACTTTATTCTTGCGTGGACACATCTCATTCTTGCCCTGTACAGCTCGAATCCTCCTCCGGTTATTTTTATAGCGTAGGTGTTTTTTGTGCCTCTGCCGATTGTGTAGAATCCTAGCATTCTAAGGGTTTATAAAAAATTACAACTTTTATTTAATTTCTTCACCATTGGGGAGGCGGCAATGGTAGAGAAAATGCACAATTTGTTATTTTCAAACACAAAGCCTCCCTCGGACTGCTATTGATCTTGGTCTTGGGAATTTTTTATTTCCGATACCTCTTCAAGATATTCCCACATCTTGTTAAGGGTAGATATTCGAGGCTCCGTTATCTCTCGCTCGTATTTAGAAAGCGTTGTCTCAGAGATCCCTACAGCAGTAGAAAGCTCTGCCTGACTGACTCGGAGTTTTCTGCGTTTAAGCAGGAGGTTGTCCATTGTTATCATTTTTTTTTATTAATTCTCAGGGAGTATAGCGAAATATAGCAGAAAGTCAAGTAAAACGCACTTAAACTATTAAATTACAAGAAAAGAATTGACTTTTACGTTTTTTCTGCTAGGATGTTTGGGAAGTTAATCAACTCAAATGGAAAACTATCCAGAAGGATTCGGGGAGATGAACAGTTACGGAACTCGTGTCTTTGAAGATGATCCAGTGTCTCCTATTTACGAACCACCAACTGAATGAAAGACCAATGTTCGGTAACAGAAAAACTTAAAGAGGAGTTTGAAAACTTCTGGAAATATAAAAGAGTGTATCCAGAGTTCCTCGATACTTCTAATGGATTCACTCCAGACTTGATTTGGGTGTGGATACAAGAAAATTTTACAGCAATAGAATCTATTGAAGATGATTTAGAAGATAATTATTGCAAGGGGCAGAATCATATACTTAATTCGTTGCAAAAGTTTATAAAATTAAATAAAATAGGATGAGTGAACAAAAACCACTATCAAAATGTTGCTCTGCCCCAGTAGAAGCTAAAGGAGCACCCGACTTTGTTGGAAGCGATTACGTTTGCACAATGCATAACGAATGTACAAAATGCAGAAAAGACTGTGATATAGAATCTACTTCTTCAACAACAGAAAAATGACCCACGAACGCACTAATTAACCCCGCAAACCTCAGCGTATGGGGATAAAAATTTACACAATGGAAAAAATAACCCGGCAGGAAGTTGAAGAGCTGATTGAGAGGCTCGCAGAAACAGGAATAAATAAGGTTTTTGACCCACAATTGGGAGGGCTGATTAACGAGGAGGAATACCAAAAAGACGTAATGATTGGCAATGTGCTTGAGCGGGGGTTAAGAGACGCTATTTTAACGCCTAAAGTGCAAAGAACTATAACTTTATTGTGGGACCCCTGCGGACTCTCTAAATCCCTCCAAGAAATAGCAAAGGAAAGCGGGTGGAAGAAAAGATATTGCCAACAGTGTGATGTGGAGCATCGCTATGGAGACCACGACACCCTCAAATCACCAGAATGCAATAACTTACTTGTATTCATAAACAATCTTATAAAATGACAAAGAGAACTTACATCGTACTCGGCTTACTTATCCTAGCTATGGGATTAGTGTTAGGATATATTTACTCAGAGATTACACAAACATGTGACATCTTTGACGTAAAAACAAGCGTAGCAGAAGCCTACGACAGAATAGCAGAAGTAGATAGCTCTTCGAGCTTGTAGACGACTAACGTCGCTACTGAACTAACCCACTGCGGGAAGCAGATATAAATAATTTCTAAAAGATGACAGAAGAAACAACGAACACGGGAAACTGGAACACGGGAAACTGGAACACGGGAGACAGGAACACGGGACACAGGAACACGGGAAACTGGAACACGGGAGACAGGAACACGGGACACTGGAACACGGGAGACAGGAACACGGGAAACAGGAACACGGGATACTGTAACACGGGATACAGGAACACGGGATACTGGAACACGGGAGACAGGAACACGGGATACAGGAACACGGGAAACTGTAACACGGGATACAGGAACACGGGACACTGGAACACGGGAGACAGGAACACGGGATACTGTAACACTATAACACCAGAGGAAGTACTAATCTTTAACAAACTATGTAGTATTAAAAAGTGGGAGAAAGCAAGTAAACCAGATTGGATGTACGCACGATTAACACAATGGATTACCGAGGATGATATGACAAAAAAAGAGAAAGAGTCAAACCCGTCTTATATAACAACGAAGGGATATTTAAAATTCTATTCAAATATACAACACGCATATATTGAAGGATGGGAGAAAGCGAGTAAAGAAGATAGAGAATTGACATTTGAATTACCAAATTTTGACATTAAAGTATTTAAGGAAATATTCGGATTCACACCAACACTAGATAGCAATAAAAAGATTGTATTAGACGGGAAAGAAATAGAAATTTCAGAAGAGAGTTTTAATGAGTTCAAGAAACAGTTTAAAGACTAATTTTTAATAACCACATAAATGAGTGAACAAAAACCACTATCAAAATGTTGCTCTACCCCAGTAGAAGCTAAAGGAGCACCCGACTTTATTGGAAGCGATCACGTTTGCACAATGCACAACGAATGTACAAAATGCAGAAAAGACTGTGATATAGAATCCGTTTTCACAAAAACTAGAAAAGCTAACCCCGCAAACCTCAGCGTATGGGGATAACAATTTACTAAGATGGGAATAACACTACCCGGCATGAAATTGAAGATTGATACGGATTGGGCTGACTTTAAAGAACAAGCTGACCTAGACGAATGGCTTACACAGTTTCAGGAAGTAGTAGAATATATAAAAAAGAAAGCAGAAGAAACCATATTACCTAAATAATTTTTTAACCCAACCGAGATGAAAAAAATCTCAAAAACCGTTTTCGGACTCTACTCAATACTTCTTGTATTCTGTGGGATGGTGCTTGGAACAATAGCACACCAGTTATTTATCGACTTAATCCTTCGATGAAAAAATTTCTAATTACATTCGCGCTAGTTCTGACACTGGCAACAGAAATAACCTTTGCAGCATATTCTGCACAAAACAGAATGATGGAACTCAAGGCGAGTTTCCCTGTCATGGATAATATTCCCGTCACAGGGACAAATCCATTCTCAGCGTCATTGCTAGTAAGGGGAACGTACCGGATGGCTACTCATAACCGAAGCTCACAACGAATCTTTATCAATGAAGAATTGTTTTGGTCAGAAATGAAATCATCAATGATCCACGAAGCAGGGCATTACGTTTTCGAAAAATTTGTGCCAGAATCTCAGCAATGGAACTACTGTAAATTATTCGTTCGGGACGGTCACAGTGTCTCTCGCTATGGGAAACAAGATTGTCTAGAGAATTTCGCTGAAATGTTTGCCTATGTGAACGGATCACGGTATGCAATGTACAACGGTCTTGAGGAATATCTAGCGGAATCACAGCAAAGAATATTCGTCGAACGAATCACGAATAATATTTTAAATAAATCAAATAGATGAGACAAATCACTACACCATACGACAGATTCTATGAGAACCTTGAAAAGAAAAACACAAGGACCGGGAACCATTTTTTTCCTTCTACTACTCATGTGCTAGATCATGGTAAAACACCAGAACAGCTCAAGACCTGGTACAAGAACCTCGGTCATTATGCTGCAGACTATATGAACCACCGAGCAAATGTTGGGTCATTGGTCCACAACCTAGTAGAGATGATGGTCAAGAATAAAGAGACTATCGATGAAGCAATGATTGTTGCTTACTTCAAAACAATGTCAGGGTACCGATTAAAAGAAACAGATATACTGTTTGCTAAAAGATCATTAGACGGATTCATTCAATGGTACGAGGAAATGAAAAAAGATTACAAGGACTTCAAAATTCTTGACTGTGAGTACCAAACTTGCGGAGATGATTATGCAGGAACGATTGATTTGAAAGTGTTCTTTGATAAGAAAACAGTTATTGTTGACTTGAAGACTTCTAAGAGCATCATGGAAACACACGAACTACAAGTAGAAGCATATCGCCGTTCAGATGGTGCTGATCTCGGAGCAACATTGAAGCTCGGATCAGAACGAAGAAACAGTACACGATATAAGTTTGCTGTAGTGAAAACTGCTGCGAAACAAGAGAGGCTCTGGGAGAAGTTCTGTGCAATAAAAACATTGTACTACCTGGACAATCCAGAAGCCGGACCAACTTACGAGGAATTCCCTGACGAATTCAAAATATAATTTCTAATTTTTTACAACATGACAGAATCATCATTCGTACCCAAAGACTACACTATCCCTTCTAGCGGAGGAGGAGATTTTATGAAGCTCCAAGGAGGAGACAATAAGTTCCGCGTACTTTCTGAGCTAGCCATGGGATATGAGGGCTGGACGAAAGACAAGAAGTGTATTCGCAAACGCATGGAGGAGAAGTGGGATGACACAATGCCAATCCTTCAAGAGAGAGACGGGAAGACAGTAGAACCAAAACATTTCTGGGCGATGCTCGTTTGGAATTATGCAGACGAGGCAGTGCAACTTCTTACGGTAACACAGGTTACTATCATGAAAGCATTGGAAGCTCTTGCAACAGATGACGAGTGGGGTAATCCAAGAGGATACGACATCAAGGTCGTAAAGACTGGAACAACTTGGGAAGACACAGAATACGTCGTGAACCCAGTACCGCCTCGACCAGCAGACGAAAAGATTCTCACAGCATACGTTGCTTACGAGAAAACCATCGAAGACGTTTACACGGAGCCAAGAGCAGCAGGAAAAGATTCCGGCGAAAAAGAAGTAGATCACACAGTGTTCGACTCATGAAAACTACTGAATACGACGAGGGCTGCGTATTATCAGACACCCTCAACATAATGAACATAGACCATTGGCACTTGGTCCAGGAAAATCCTGGATCAAGAGGGGCTGATGGAAAAGTAAAATGGGGAAGGATAGCCAAACTGAAAAACCAAGGATGGAAAAAGGGGGTTTCAGACTATGCTATTTATTTGCCCTCTAACAGGACTAAATGTAAAAAGGGCGTCTTGGTATTCATTGAACTAAAAAAATGCAGGAGCAGGAAGTTAGACGGTGAATTTAAGGCTCTTGGCTCAGATGGTATTACCGTTTATCCTGAGCAACTGGATTTCATTAAAAAGATGAACGAGGTTCCAGGGATTGTTGGAGAGGTTTGTTACGGAGCAGACGAAACTATTACTTATATTAAAAGCCTTTTGAAATGACCCAGGAACTAATAATGATTTCAGAGATACTGTACAAGCTGTTCAAGAACACAGAAGCTATTCGTGTCGAGAGAGGATTCGTTATTATCAAGACAGCAGAATTTAATATTTCTTTTCACGAAGACGAGAATGGTTGGTACATCGCTGCAGTGGGAGATAACGGAGGAACAAAATGAAATTATTTAAACGGTCACACCGGTTTACATCCAATATGGACGAGCAGAATGTAATTATATTTTGCGAGAAGTGTGGGTTCGTCTTATACAGTGGGAACATATATAAGATAGAGCACATAAAGATAAACGATCGCATTATTAAAAAGTGTATTTAAAATGTTAGAAAACCCTGGTATATGTGAAACCTGTGGAAGTGACGGAAGGATCACTGCACACCATGAAGATTATTCAAAACCGCTAGATGTTGCATGGATCTGTAGTGACTGTCATTGTGAAGCTGATAGAGCTATGAGAATAAGATTATCCAAGCAACTTGAGTCTATCGAGAATCACTGCCAGCTCTGCTCTTGAGACTGGTCCTCCAGGTCGCATTGTTCCATCAGGGTATCCTTCAAGGATTCCTTTATCAACCGCCTTTATAATAGCCTCGTAGTAAAAAGAGTTTGCATTTATATCTGGGAACCCTACTGGTGGTGGGATTACTTCTTCGCCAAGAGCTATGGTAAGAGTAAATCCAACGCGGTCAAACAATGGCTTTTGTACATCTTCTCCGGAGTACATATACCCAATATCTCCCCAGTTTTCTCCCCAACTATTGGGATGAACGTATGCTAGAACTTTTGTCCAAAGACCATTAACAAGCCTTCGCTGTCTTCGTTTTCCTACTTGTGAATGAGCATGTCCATCATTGATAGGATATTTTTTTGCTTCAATGAAATAAGGTTCAGAGCTGGTGTTCTTCATAGATGCTCCCATCCTAGAATTAGATCCAGTAAGAACAGTTCCACCGTAATACATTTCTTCATCAACTTCCCAGTCTTCAAGAGTGAAGTATTTATCTAAGTGAACCGTTATGGTTTCTCCACCTTTTGTTTTGAATACCTGTGGGTTCTTCTGAAGAAATTTACAAGGATCTTGTACATAAGCTCCCCTTTTTTTACTTCCAAGTCCTTGAGCGCATCCTTCTTCCCAGAACTTGAATATCATCTCATTCGTAATAATAATTTCTTCACCTGTCATAAGAAACACTTTTATCGGGAGTGCTTGTCCGAAGAAAGAAAAATAAGTACAGGCCATTGTTCGTAACTGGTTTTTTATTTTCGGAAGAATAGGGGCCTCAAACCAATCTGGTACAGGTCTTTTACCTGCACCAAAAATAAACTTCCTTTCATAGTTACGTGGATCTTGTTTAACACCAAGACACCCCATTCGTTTACGAGAAAGATTTAATCGCATTTTTGAAAATTAAATATAATAAATATCCAACAAAGTATAAGACACAAAGTCTTATCACGAGTTTGTCGGAGCTCACTTTCGTTTTTTGCCCCTTGCTATCGGTAGAGGAACTGTCAACAGTAACTCGTTCAAGTACTTGAGTAATGCTCTGAGTCCCGCTGCTATTGCACCAGAACAAACGTAAAGAAGAACGTCTACCGTAAGAGTTCCACCAGCCTCAAGTATCCCGAGTAACTGTGCTACGAATGCCAAGAGTGCTACTGATACGAATGTGATAGCTGAACTTATCAGGTATCGTTTGATTTTGTTACGCGTTGGTTCCATTTTAAATGGGTTAAAAACTACATAGGGTCGATGATTCCTCTAACGAGGAGTCCATCATATATTGCGTTTACTTTCGGTGCTATCTTATGAAAATCTTGTTGGCACTCCAGTATATCCCGTTGCATATTTGCTAAGGTGGTTGCTCCTCCTATTAACATCCCAGCAAGGGCTAGGATTAGTCCTACGTTAAATGTCTTACTTAGATGCCAGCTATTTTTGTTCTCCATTAGTCTGTGGGTGTAATTATACCTTTTGTTCGTGCTTCTATCTCTGTCATCCCTGCTTTGAATAGACGACCGATTATTGCTTGTTGTTCTATGTACTCGTCAGGGGTAATTTTTTTGGTTACCAGCCCTTGTACGTTCTCTTTCTGCATGTCTTGGTCAGCTTTGGTTAGAGCTAAGAGTTCGGAGTTGTATTTTTCATTCATATTATATAGGAATTATTGAGGTACGCCATCTTTAAGACGGAGATTGGTTACTGCGTCTGCTGCATCGAGATCTGAAACGATAAAGCCAGAGGTTGTATATGTACTGTCTCCGATAGGGTTTGTTCCACTACCTCCTGCTGCATCAACCAACGTGTAAGTATCTCCGAATGAACCACCAGAAATAAATACGGCGAAATCATCTGCATCATATATTCTTCTGATTGTTAGTCCTGAGATTGTGTAGTCTGTGACTGCCGAGGAATTTCTAATTTCTAAAACACCTGTTGTAGTGCCTGTTGCTGTTAATATTTTTGAATTTCTTCCGCTTACCGCTGTAAACCCATCAGAGAATGAAGCACCTGCTCTAAAATCTCGTAATCTACTAAAAGGAGCAGCTCCACTATTTAAAACTAAATCGAATTCTATAAGGTATTTTTCTGTATCTACAATTGGTATTTCATCTGCTGTTCCAGCTATATGTGATGTACTTCCATCACTTGTAGCACTATATCCGTATCTTCCATTTGAAGTAAATGTAGTGTAACTACTATTCTCCATATCACTCACCTGCAAAGTAGGAATGTCCTTAAAGACCCCTTCAGAAGCTAGTCTAGCTACCTTTAGTCTGTACCAAGTGTTGATGTCGATGTAGGAAGTGACTGTAAAGAACTTTGTTGCTGGAGCTCCCCCAGTGGACACCCTAAAGAATAAATCTTCAGCATTATTCGCTAATAATTGATAACCAAGATTATTGTTTCCAGCCAAAACACCATCAGAAATAAAATTAAATAAGATTGAATTCTCATCAGCACCTTTATACATATCAAACTCCCACTCGCCATAAGCCTGTGTGCTTTGAGTAGCTGTTGTTCCTGCACTATCACATTCTAAGTATTTAGTTCCTGTGTCGAAGCCTGGGAGAGGTGGGATTTCTGTTAGTGATAGAAAACTGATATTAGTTGTTCCTGCTCCATTGTTTCGTAGATAAAGTCCCGCGTTTCCCGCGGTAAATTCAAATGTTGCGTCAAAAGGACTCGCTATGCTAGTTTTGTATGCCCCAGCAGCAGCATTGTAACTATAAACACCAAGATTAGTTGCTGTTGTTGTACCTGTAATGTGTATTTTATATCTTTTTCCTATGGTTAAAAAGTTGTTCCTTGATATGCCACCGTTTCCCGTGGTACTAAAACTATCAGCGTCAATTATTGCAGAACCTGCGGCAACAGTTCCCCATCCACTTGTAAAATCCCAGCTAGACAATATATCTCCTTCCTCAATAGCCAACTCCTCAACTTTATAATCTCCTGTGCCTTTAATCCATTCCTTTGGAGTCTTTACAATTCCATCCGCGCCTGAATCGGCGAAGGTTTCTATGATTACTGGTTTGATGAATGAGTTGTTGTAGTCTTTGGCTTGTTGTGCTGATAAAGCACTATTGTAAACTTTTACGTCTTCCATTTCTCCGTCAAAGAATTTAGTAGCTCCTTCGTTCTCAGAACCTATCATCATTTTTATAGTGCTGTCTGTGTCCTGTCCGACAAAGAAGTCTACCGCTCTTTTAACTTCAATACCATCAACATATAAAACACCATCATCGTTTGCTTCTCGCACAACAATAAATGTGTGCCATAAATCATCTGTGTATGTTTCTGTTGTAGCAAGAGTTGTATAATCTTCGTGATTGGCAAATCTCAATTCTCTATCATAAATATAAAATATCCATCCATCGTTATATAATCCCTTAGATACCAATGCCCTGTGGTCTGCACCGCCAGAAGTGTTTTTAGCCCTGACTGCTACAGAAAAAACTCCTGAGCCAAAATCTAAACTAGAATCATCACTACAATCAACGCTATCATCCACACCATCAAAAGCCATCCCATCCTTAGTGCTTAATGCTCCTGTGATAGTTCCGTCATTACCCTCGCCACTAATATCAGTTAAGACTCCTCCTGAGCTTGGTATCATGTTGTAGGCTGCGACTAAGCCATCTTCACTACTT
>Ga0222628_1000352_pt1 | contig 20664 bp, 27 predicted proteins | sample AntAcemetageno95_FD_179860 | JGI IMG/M metagenome (GOLD analysis project Ga0222628, IMG submission 179860) | Saline water microbial communities from Ace Lake, Antarctica - #95 | ecosystem: Environmental > Aquatic > Non-marine Saline and Alkaline > Saline | place: Antarctica: Ace Lake | collected...
TACCAGCATATAAAACTGAATTAGCTGATACAAAAACACTAAAGAAAGAAATCGAAAAAGAATACAAAAATTGTAAAAAAGAACATTGTGATAATTGTGAAACTGGTATCTCTGGAGAATGTAACACCTGTAAGCCAGAGTTCAATAATCTAAGAAAAGCTATTAAAATCTGTGATAAAATACTAAACGACGCATTAAATGTCAAGGAGGTATCTAAATGAAGAAATCAGACATAATAAGTTTAGTATTAGGATTGTTTATAACTATGCCTATATGGTTTTATTTAATATATTGGATATTATCACAACTTAATCCAGATAGATTAATTTGGTTTTTGTATGGGATATATGTTCCATCATCAATAATAATCCAAGTAATTTCTAAAGTTGGTGGAGAAAAATGAAGTTCGCCTTACATGAATCTAAAGACGACAACAATGTCAAGGAGGTATCTAAATGAAGAAATCAGACATAATAAGTTTAGTATTAGGATTGTTTATAACTATGCCTATATGGTTTTATTTAATATATTGGATATTATCACAACTTAATCCAGATAGATTAATTTGGTTTTTGTATGGGATATATGTTCCATCATCAATAATAATCCAAGTAATTTCTAAAGTTGGTGGAGAAAAATGAAGTTCGCCTTACATGAATCTAAAGACGACAACAATGTCAAAGGAGAATCACAATGATAGAATATAATCCAGAACAATGTTGCAAAGAGTCTATGAGATTAGTAACTTCCTATTTCGTTGAAGGAGACGACCCATTAACATATTTTACTTTTCAATGTAATAAGTGTGGAAAGATAAGGGAATGTGCAGATGAGGATTTGGAAGAGTTCGCACTACAAAAAGATGGCGAATCTGGGAGTAAAAACTAATGGTAAAAAGAGACTTAATTCCATTGGCACTTTATCAGATAATTATTGGTAGGTATAAAAAAACTAGAGCCATGGAGAAAGAATTAGAAGAACATCTAAAAGAAAATTATATTCTAAAAGATACAAATAATTGGGACTTTGAATCATTAATTAGTGATAGTATATATGGGAACGAAGAAGACACCGAAGCATTCCTGAAGAACTTAAAGAAAATGGCTACAAGAAAGATTAAAAAATTGGAGAAAAAGAAATAATGGCAAAACAGAGAAGATTATTTAACAAAACAATGATGTTAGCGGAAGTAGAATGTTCGTTTAATAAATTATTAGATTGCATAGATAAGCAAGATAAAGAAATTGAAGAACTAAATAGGAAGTTAAAATTATCTGAAAAGAATAAAGTAGAATTGGCAAAAGAAGTTTTAAAATATTTTGAGAATAGAGATAAAGATACATTAGACATAATTTTCATTAAAAAACACGACGCACTTGTATCAGAGGGGGAACAAGATGGATAAATATTGTATGTGTGAGAAGATTGAAGGTGTTGCTAGAGATGGAAAATCTACCTGCATGAAGTGTGGCGGAAGAGATGCCTATGGTGCTAGGGCAAGATTAATACAGGAAGAAGTTTTTAATGATAAAGTGACATGTGAAGCATGGGAAGACAATGAATATATTATTTGCTTAAACAATCATCCAATTGGTATGACTGTAACTAAGAAAAACGGCGAAGTTATTAAGGAATGGTTAGAAAATAGATCAGGATTATCAAGTATTAAAAAAACATTCGCAAACGGAGGCTTGGACGAATAATGAAATTAAACAAAGGAGATACGGTTAAGTTTAAGTATGAAATTCATAAAGTTGGAACAGTGTACAAAGGAGTTGTAACTTCAATAGATGGAGACGTTATCTATATTTCAACGAACATAGGAAAATACATTGTAAAGAGAGACGCAATCTTAGGAGACGAGGAATAATGGGAATATTACTTTTTTCAATAGGTATGCCATTAATCATAATGATAGTAATAGTGTCTTTCAAGTTAGGATATAATTATCATAGAGACGTCAAATGCGTGAAATAGGAAAGTTTTAAATAGTCTACTCACTACTACTCACTATGAAGACGAGGTGTCCAAATTGTAAGCATATATGGAATTATAAAGGAAAATCAGATTATTATGTTACTTGTCCACGCTGTTATAGTAAAATAAATGTTAAAAAAAAACAAAATGGTTAGCAATAATCTAAAATATCTATCATTCTTATTTATATTCTTAATGTCATTTACTTTTGTATTTGCTCAAGGATGTGCAGATGAGGGCTGGATGGGTTATAGTAAACTTAACGAAAACAAAACAATAACAATAACGTGTCCAACTTGTAATTATATTAATTTTACTGCAGTTGACAGTAATCAAGAAATATTTTTAGATGATGTTCAAATGGATAAGTCTGGAGATACTTTCTCATATATATTCTTAGGAGAAGATTTAAATAAAACAGGAGATTATCAAATATCTGGATATTCTAATTTAGATGTTCCTTTAGGCTTATGTTTCGATGTTACACCAACTGGCGATGCTGACAGTATATCTTATGTTGTAACAACTATAATTTTATTATTAATATTATTTGGATTAACATTAGGGATAAGTATAATGTATAAGAAAAAAGATTTCGATGCTTGGGATAGTAGCATAGTAAGTAAACATAAAAACATGGGACAAACTTTAGTTAATAGCATAGTCTTTTCATTATTTAAGAATGTATTTATCTGGTATTATTGTGTTGGATGGATATTTGTATTAGTTCTAAAGGATGTTGTATATAGATTTAATTCAGTAGAAGTTTATAGTTATTTCACATTAATTGCTAATGTATATTCATTAGGATTCCTATTAGTTGTAGTATTTATGATAGGATATACCATAAGCTATATGAGGAATATGATTAACATATTAACAGATAATAATTGGGGGATTGATAGATGAGTAATAAAAGACCAATAAAAGTTAGCCAATCTTTTTATGATTTTATTTTAAAATTTGGTGTTAATAGAGTTAAATCCGATATAGATATTCAAACTGGAAATATTTGCGATCTTCCTGATATAATAGTAAAATACTTTAAGTCTAATAATGATAGATATTTAGAGTTAGTTAAATTCGAGGTTGAAAATGGAAATAAGTGATTACTTTGATGTAAGTTCTTCTAAAGGAACAATAATGTTAGTTATAACAGGATTATTAATGATTGCTATTTCTGGATTAATTTTTGCAGGAATTTATTTTTTTATGGATACAATTCAAACTGGATTATTGAGTACATCTTGTGAGATACCAGGAAATGCTTTCTTTAATGATTGTGCAGGGATGTTTGAAATGCTTGTATATCCATTCTTAAATTTAAAAATAATTTTAGTTTATCTTAGTTTCTTTTCTATATTTATATTAACAATGGGAATGTTATTGATGGGATATAAAAGTGGAACTAATCCAGCATTGTTAGGAGTATTTGTTCTATTAGAAGTTCTTATCACTTATGGATCAATACATATAGCAAATATTTACAGAATATTACTTGATAATAGTCTTATAAGAAGTGCTATGATACCATTTAGTGCATATAATACACTTATGCTTTATTTCCCATGGTTTGTATTTATCATCTCTTTATTCTCTTTAGCTCTAGGAATAGTGAATTGGCAAAAAACACCAGTCAATAAGGTTAGTGAATTGGATTACTAAAACTTTAAATAGTAGTAATTCTTATAATATCAATGAGAACTACAGGTGCAAAATCTAAAAAAGGTAAATATATCAGATGTCCTAAGTGTGGTTACAAATGGAAAACAAAACAGAAAGGATATATTTGCTGTTCTAAGTGTAAAAGATATTTTGGGGGAACTAAGAAGTGAAGAAAATATTTTTATTTTTAATGTTTGGAATGTTTATGGCTAGTTTTGTTATTGCTGCCACTTGGGGGAGTATTGTTGGTGGTGATGATGCAGAAGTTATTTTGAATAGTCCAGCAGACGAATATATTTCTTTAGTTAATGGAGTTACTTTTAATGCAAGTGCTAACGTAACTAATGGAGCATATTTAACTAATATGAGTTTATGGACAAATGAAAGTGGAACTTGGGAATCTAAGAATACCACAACAGAACCATTTGATTCTGGAATATTACATTATAATTCTACTGGAACTACAGTAGGTGCAATGGAATATTTAACTCGTTATAATTATTCATATAATAAAATGAATATATCTGATATAGATTTAGATATGTTTGGAGGTGGAATAAATGATTATAGAGTTTCTTGTTTTATGTATTTTTTATATACAGATGATACTAATGAAAACACATCAATACAAACGCAAATAGCGGAATCATGGGTTACAAAAACATTTACAAATCCAAATACTGCTAAATTAGTTAAAAATACTCAAACGATATGTTCTATTTTTGATCCCATAAAAGTAACCTCTCCTGCAAGTATACGTAATTTTACAATAAGTGGTAAAAATATAACTGGATATTCAACACGAACATTTGATAGAACAATAACAGAACCAACATTGTGGAACATAGAAGCTTGTGATTCAAACGGAGATTGTGGTTTCGCAACAGATAACAGAACACTTTTTATTGATATAACTAAACCTCAAATAAATGTAAGCTATCCAACTGGAATTATAGATTATGGTGCAATAGGAAATAACGAAACACTAAATATAACATTTACGGATGCTAATTTAAATTCATGTTGGTATAATTATAATGGAACAAATGTTTCTATACCAGGTTGTTTAAATGGAGTTTTAAACTCAACTACACTTATTTTAGAAAATAATAAATTAAATATAACAATTTACGCAAATGATTCAATAGGTAATACAAATTCTACTTTTAAAAGTTGGAATTATAAGTTTTTAGAAAATTCACAAACCAATTCAGATACAGCTACTGTAGGATCAATAGAAGATTTTACATTAAATGCGACTATAGGAAGTGGTTATGATTTGTCAAGTGCAAGTTTAATATATGGTGGAAATACATTATCTCCATCTATAACATCTTCTGGAAGTAATAGAATTATAACTGTTTCTGATTATGAAATACCATTCTATGCAGTAGATACAAATGTATCATTCTATTGGGTAATATCGTTAGATGATTCAACCACTTTTAATACATCCATTATGACAATGCTGGTATCTCCAGTAAATATTGATAATTGTTCTACATATACGAATCAAATTTTTAATATTTCTTTATTTGATGAAGAAACAAAAAATAGTATTACTGGTGATGTGGAATTATCATATTCTATTATTAATCCAGACACATATACTACAATTAGTACATTATATTATGAAGCAACTGATATAAATTCTACATTAGTTTGTTCTCAAGGAAATCTTTCTGAAGAAGGGTTATTATATTCTACTGAGATAAGATATTCATCTGATGATCATGTTTCTGAATTATATAATATTCAAAGAAGTGAAATTGTTGATTATTCTCAAAATATTAATCTTTATAATTTAGCAGAAAATGATTCTACAACATTTAAGGTTACATACCAAGATAGCACATTTAATTTTGTTGAAGGAGCAATAGTACAATTACAAAGAAAATATATATCAGAAGGAATTTATAGAACAGTTGAAGCTCCATTAACTTCTAATGATGGTATTTCTGCCTTACATATAGATTTAGATTCAATATTATATAGAGCTACAGTTGTTAAAAATGGTATAGTATTAGATGAATTTGATAATTTAGTATTTCAATGTCAAAGTGAATTAACTGGAGAGTGTGAGAAGAAATTACTAGGTACAATAGATCCACAAAACGATATAAACTTAGATATAACAAGAGATTTTTCATATTCAATAAATAAAAATAGCAGTATAATTACACTATCATTTACAATACCAAGTGGAGTTCCATCTAATGTGAACATGTTATTAGTACAAAAAGACCAATTTGGAGATTCTTATGTATGTAATAATACTATATTATCTTCTGCTGGTTCTGTTCAATGCACTATTTCACCGACACTTGGAGATAGTTATATTGATTTATCTATTTTTAAAAATGGATATCCAATGGCAACATTAACTTATGTTGTAGGAGAAGAGAGGGGATTGGCATGGTTAGGTAATAATTATATATTCATTATAATATTATTATTTAGTATAATGGGTATGGCATTATCTAGTCCTGAATGGATAGTAATAAATGCTATAATTGTATTTGTAATTTCTGGAGCATTATATTTAGCAAACGGTTTAGACTTCGTAATGGGATTAGGAAATTTAGTATGGTTAATAATAGCAGCTATAATATTAATATCTAAAATATCAAAACAGGAGGATAGATAGTTTGGCTGAAGAAAATTTAAAAGATTTTACAACTAATCTTATAGTAGGTGGACTTCTAATGTTTTGTTTATTGGCCTTTGCAATAACTTTTATTTTCAATAATAATACATCTGCATTAGATGGTGGAACTGGAGATATTTTTAGCACAAGTTACGACAATATTTCAACTAATTTATATGAATCTTCAGAGGATTCCAACACATTGTTAAATATAACATCTAATACTAATCCAGAAATATCACAATTAGGATCAAGGGATAGTGTTGCAGTTTCATTTCAAACAAAAGGTTCTGCTATTTCATATTTTGAAAAATCTAAGTTATTAATATCTTGGGTATTCTCAGGAACTGCTGGTAGTATTTTATTGGGTGTCATTGGTGGATTATTAGGATTCTTATCTATGTTCTTTATATGGAGGTTTGTAAGAGGATTTTAAAATGGAAAAATATTTAGAATATACAGATTTTAATGGAACTGGTTTAGTGCCAATTATGTCATCTGTTAGTACAGCAATACCACAGTTTTGGTCTTTATTATTATTTGTTTTTTGGATAACAATAAATGGAGCATCATATTTTGCAATATTAAAATTAACTGGTAAAAAAAGATTCTTTCATACATTCGTAGCCACATCATTTGGTTTATTTTTAGCATCTCTTGTTATATCTGCAATGAACACAGCGACGATAACATTCCTTAATGGATACTGGGTTGCATTTTATTTACTAATGGTAGTTCTAGGTTGGTTTTTATTGAGTAACTATAAGTAAAGTATCCTCGGTAGTCTTTGAATACTAATATTTAAATATAAAAATATCATAATTATTTTATGCTTATTCGTAAACTAAATTTTAAAGGAGGTAAATAAAATGGGAAAATTATCAAAATCGCTAAAAGAAAGTGGTGATAATGTTATATCTTTATTGATCTACGGATTAATTATCGGTTCTATTGTAACACTATCAGCATTCTCTAGTCTTACAATTTTGAATGTTACATCTCTAACTGCACAGTTAGTAATCTTCTTCTCAGCAATCGTTGGATTTGTTGGATTAGTGGGTACATTCATTGGTATCAGATGGCTACTTGCTGCTATCAAGGGTAGTGGTAAGAATGACAGTGTAACTAATATTTCTGCTTAAATGTAGTAATATGTTACAGTACATTGGAGGACAGTAAACCTCTATAACTCAAACTGCACGACCGATTGATAGTCGGTGAGGGTGGAAATCCCTCAATTATTTTTATAGAAACACTTAAATACTTTATATTTATTTATATTTATATGAAAGAGGAGTTTAAATGTCCAGAGTGCTGTAGTTCTCAAACTAGATTTAGAGTTAAAACAAATGATAGAATTTGTTATATTTGTGGAAATATTTGGAAAATTAATTATGAGGAAGATATAGATGGGGATGTTTGATGCTTTAGGTGCTTTTAAAGAAGGGGCAGCAACCTTTGCTGTTTATGCTTGGGTTTTATGGATATTTGTACCATTAGCAATTTTAATTTTTGGTGGATATTTATGGAAATTGTCTTCTGATAAGAAAAAGCAATGGACACATACATTAAAGGTTAAAAGAGTTCTTACAAGTGGATTTTTATCAGAAGAATCAAAGATAAGGATGAAAAGATTTCCATTAGTTCATCATGCTTCAGTTTTCCAACTTGAAAAACCATTTTTAGGTTCTTATTTAATTCCCGAATTAGATTCATATACTGGTACAAATGAATTTTCTGTAATTATAGATAAAAATAATAGAATTTATATTAATACTGGAGAAATATTTATGCCAGAATCTTCTTCTGTGAATGTATCTTCAAAACACGCAGCAATAGATTTGTCTTTTGAAGATTTAAAATCAGATTGGCAAAACATAAATAAAACAAGTAAAAAAACAGAATGGGGAGATATAGCAAAATTTGCAATGATAGGAATATTAATAATAGCTGTTATGGTTGTAGCAATTAAAGGAATAGGACAGTGGGGTGAAAATCATAAAATAGATGCAGCAAAGGCTGCTGCAGAAGCAGAAGCTTTTAGAAATTTAGCTGATGCCATGGAGACTTCACAGGCTACTATGAATACTCAAGTGATCATACTTGATTTATTAAAAAATGGATATGGTACTAATAATATCCAGAAAATAATACAGGAGAAAACAAATGCAACTTCTTAATAAAAAAAAGAAAACAGAAAAAACAGCTTTAGATATGGATGTTGAAAAGAAAATAAATAGGTATCCAAAGTTTATGCGTAAGCAATTAAGGATATTATATGTTGATTATAAAAAAGGAAAACTTGTATTTCCAGAGGGATTTGATAAGGGAAAGTTTTTAGATAAGGAATAATTATGGGAAAATTTATTAATAAAGTTAAAAATATAGCTGAAAAAGTAGATGATGCATCTAATCGTAGTTATCAAAAGAATAACAATAGACCAAAAAACTATAACTCTAAAATAAAACAAAGAGTTTCTGAAAGTATTTCTACAGATTTATATGATGGAATAGATGATATTGAAGAAGATAGACAGAATTATGAAGAAGATCAAGAGAATTTTAAAGAAGATAATAATTTTTATGATGATGGTGTTGGAATACAACCTGCACAAAAACCTGAATCTTTTCATCATTTTATACTTGAGAACCAGTATAAGGATTTAGAAAAAAGTATTAGGGGATATAAAGATGTCTATGATAAAAAAACTAGGGAATGGTTAATAAAAAGAAAAGATCAGCATTGTTTTACAGATGAAGAAGCTGAGGATATTTTAAGACATACGCAATCATTGTTAGCAACTGATATTAAACTTGGATTCATAAATAAAGAAGTATTTGGAGAAGTTATGATGATGTTGTTTAAGCAATTAAACCAATTATTCAGAGAGATTGCTGAATATAAATATGGTAGATATAGCCATGATGATAAAGGAAATCCAAAAGAGGGTGGATATGCAATAGAACAATATATGAAATTACAGAATAAAAAGATATTTATTGAACTTACAGAAAGAATTAAAGCAAATTATTCAAGATCTATTCAAGGAATGGAAAATAAATTAACTCATCAATCTGTGTCTGCCCAGGAGAGTTTGCAGAACTCAGGAAGATTTGGTGAGAATAGAGGTAATCAATACTAATGGAAATGAAAGAAGGAGTAAGTGTATGGAATCCAGATAAACAACTTAGTGAACAAGTTACATTAAAGAATATTGTAGCACATGATAAGGCTATGGATTTGGCAAGACGAGGAATACCGGAATTACCATCTGATAAACCATTATCTTTTAACGATAGAATATCTTTGAGATTTAAAGGTTTAAATGATATAATACCTGCACAACAAAACATAATAACTAACAATAGAGCTGTAATTAAAACTAATAGTGTTGACAAATGGAGTAAGAAGTATAAAGATGATGAAGAGAAAGTAAATAATCCATTTAATGATGATGATAATGATTATAACGAGATTATGGCAATAGCAAATTTCTTAGATGATTGTGAACAAAAAATAATTAAAGCAAGAAAGACTAAATCTTTTGAAGATGATTTCGTGTGGGATAAGCAAGATCATAATGGGGAAAATACTTTAGAACTAACTTCACACTTTTTTAATATGATAAAAGAACTTGAAACTTCTTATGAATCAATATATGAAATTCTTATTAGTAATAAAATTGTTTCAAGTGGTATTTCTACCGACGAGGAATCTACAGATAAAGAGATTGAGGAAGAGCAGCATAGAAGGATTGTTGAGTCATAAGGAAAGGTTTAAACCCGCTTCATAAATATGTTATATTCTACAGAAAAGCAAATGGAAAAAGATGGTATGATTCTGGAAATACTTATGTAAAAAAATCTGATGCACAAAAAGATATTAAGAAAAGTCCAAGTGGGTATTTTTATAAGATAAGAATGTTTAACTAATCACAACCTATCATTAAATTTCTTAGTAATCTCACTATCCTCAATAGATAAATATATTTGTGTTGTCTTAATATCTTCATGCATCAACATCTTACTTATCTCCAATAAACTGAATCCCCTTTTTAAAAGATTGGTGGCCCTGCTACTTCTGATCGAATGAAACTTAATATTTCTACCATTAAATGATGGTTTCAATTTTCTTAATTTATACGCCACTCTATCGTGCATCTTAGCTATTAATTCGTTCTTAGAAAGCTCCTGTGCGTTCCGTTTCATCAAATATTTATCACCAATTTCTAACATATCGTTAAATTGCTGTTTTTTGATTCTATCCTTTATTTCTTCAAGTTCTATTAAACTTATGAAGATATAGTTATTTTCAGTTGAATTTCTATAAGGAATCTCTTGGAATATCTTACCTTTATTTTTTGCTATATTATACAACTTATTCATAAGAATTGGATGAACATCTAAATACTTTTGCTTATCACCTTTACCAAAAATTAAACACTTACCTGCTTTTGTTTTATCTATAATCCAATCAGTCCATACAAAGTGTTCCCATTTAAGAAAGATGGCAGATGAAAATCGAATCCCAGCACCTATGTAATATGCTGATTCTATTAATAGTCCGTACTCCTCTATTGTATTTGCTATATTTAAAATATCTTTCTCACTCCAAATTTGTGGTGGTTTTCTTTTAGAAGGTTTTCTTCTTATTGCTTTATAATTATGAAATGGTAAATCATTATGGTAACAAGTATTCTTTATGAGATTAAGAACAGCTTTGTATCTACTGCCTTTGTAAAACATCTCGTTATATAGAGTTTGTGTTAGCAAACCTTTTTTGAACATATCTTTCAACACACTTAGATACAACTGATTTGATTTCTCAGACAGCCCCATCTTATCTAAGTATTTCTCACACTTATTGAACAGTCCTGGAGTTAGTTGTGTGAATTTTGACTGCTTTTGTTGGCTATTTTCCATACAAAATCTACCCAATCAATCTATTTAAATGTTTCTCCTAATAATATAAATTATTAGGAAGAATAACCCTATCATAATAGAAATACCTATGATTAATACCAGTAATATATAATAAAGAGAATAGCCTATTAAAAAAATGGATTGTGCGAACTATTTCAGTACAGAGCCTCTACCCATCATATTTGGGTGGTACAGGGGTTGGGTTGTGCGAACTTTATATCTCAAATGAGTTAAAGTTCTTAAATCCCCTTATCTTCAGATGTCTATTGATGTGTCTAATGAGTAATGCATCATCAAACTTTGTAAGTTCTTTCAGCTTATCCCACATATCTCTCTTACTCTTCATAGTTCCAGCTTCAACTTCATCAAGAATAATTGGTATTTGTTTCTCTGCTTGTTTGTTATCAATTTGAGGATTAAGTCTTTCCTCTTCCTCTTCTGTTAATTTACCAGATGCATGATGTTTCTCTACTAATGCATTATATCTCTTTTCCTCTGCCTTTGAGAATGCTCCAAAATACAATTCTCCAATGTACTCACTATGGATTATCGGTCTAACATTATTTCTTCCTGGATTCTCTTTAAACCACTTCTCCTCTCTATCTATAATGCGCTGAACACTCAATGCCTGACCACCTTTACGAGTATTATTAGAAACATATACTTCCGCATACCCTCTTTTCTTCACAAATATCCACATGGTTATATGATTAAGAAATGACTTATCTACTTCCTTTTCATATGGGAGAAGAATAAAAGTAACTATTCCTCTCTTCCTGTTTTTATTCTTTCTTGATATAATTGTCTTATTAATTTCACTATTCCATCCACGAGAAGATATACCATCTCTGCTTTCATCTGACCATAGAACATTTCCTTTATCAGTAATCATTCTTGATGCTAAATCTTGTGGATCTACAATAAAATTATCATCTATAAACATTTTCTCTTCTTCTTTTTTTACATTATCCATTTCAGAAAAAAAGTTGAAACATAACTTTCCTACTATAGTAGATTTTCCTACGCCTGTCGGTCCAGTTACTAGAATTGTAGAATCTTTGTTAATTGATATTCTATCCCTTATTGCGTTACATAATTTATATTGTGCTATTGTCTTATGAAAAAACAGCTTAGCATCTCTATCTGGATGTATTGTCTTCTGTCTAAATTTATTGAATTGTTTAAATGCTATCGTTATATGATCCTCCCTTTGATAAATTATCTGAAGCTAACAGCCATTGGTGATTCTCTGGTGCAAATGCTTCTTTTACTTCTTCTATATTATTAAGATTGAATGAACATAGTGGACGAATATGATCAACATGATATAAAGATAAATCTTCTGGGAATGGTTTAAGATGATTTATTATATCTTTATAGTTTATTCCGTATTGCCTGGCTGTTTTTATTTTACCATTCCTAGCAAAATATCTTAAAGCTTGCCCTAGTCTTGACCTAAGTCTAAGTTTTATTTCAAATTTTTTGTCTATTTTTTGTCTATTTTTTGTATATATCCAATAAGTTTTATTTGATTTTTCTCTATTATTCTTTCTGTATTCTCTTATTTTTTCTTGGTTATTTTTTCTGTACTCTTCCTGATATAGCAATATTTTTTGTCTATTTTTTTTATAATTTTTTTTATAATTATTTGATAATCTTAACTTATTGTTTTGATAATATCGGTTCTTATCCTTTGTTATTTTTTCTTTATTGGCTTCTCTCCATAATTTACTTATTATAACAATTTGTGGTTTATTGTGTTCACGATATTCTTTTAATTTTTTATCTATTTTTTCTTTATTTTCTTTATAATATATTTTTTGTCGTTCTGCTATTTTTTCTTTATTTTCTTTATAATATATTTTACTTTTTTCTAATATTCTTATTTTGTTATCTTGATAATATTCTGCCTTTTCTTTTATTATTTTTTGCCTATGGGCTTCTCTATATATTCTACGCCTTTCTCTTATTTTTTCTTTATTAATTTCTCTATATTTTTTAGCCATTTCTTTAACTTCTGGTTTTCTAGAATATAGTCTTAATCTTTTTTTTTCTGTTTCTTTATTTCTCATATTTCTTATTCTCTTTAATAATTACTGGTCTTCCAGGTAATTTCTGTTGCCTATCATATTTTATTTTTCCATCTTCTTTTAATAGTCCTAAATAATATCTCATAATGCTTCTATTTACATTGAATAATCTGGTTAAATCTGCAATTGAATATTTATTAACTCTTATTTCTTCCATTATTTCTTCCTTATCTAATTTTTTTATTTCTTTATTGCAGTGTGGACATCTCATATATATATTAAAATATAATAGTATATAAACTTAACCATAATATCCATATAAAACTTTCTTAAACTTAAATAAAATGGCGGGGGACAAGCCCCCACCCGTAAGTTTTTAGTTTGGGTTAGCAGTATTGGACTGCTCAAGGATCATATACTCATTGTCTTGTACACAGACGAAGAGCCTTACTACTTACAACCTCTTAACCTTTCCGCAAAGATTAATAAATATAAATAAATAAATAACTATTTAAACCTATTCAAATTATAATAACTATGAATTGGATTAAATTAAACAGTAAAATAGAGAAAAGTAATTTATATATATTTTCTCAGCGACATAAAAAAGTAATAAATATTATTCAGGGCATTATTATAATCGGTTTATTAATAGGAATAAATATGTATGTTGTACAAGACCATTACCTTAAGAAACAAATAGCTGAAAGATGTGGATATTCAACTGTAAACTATGAATGTATTTGTGAACAGAGTTATGTAGATAATTATAAAGCATTGGAACGTGGAAACCTTATAATAAATTTATCAGATGTTGATGATGTGGATAGCTAATATATTAAATAAAGTAATAATTAATGTTTTGACATTAGTCATCGTCGGTGGACTACTTTGGTTCTTTATATTAAGATATATCTTTCCTTTTTAAATTAGTAAGTTTTAAATAGTAGTAATTCTTATAATCTTTATGAATAAACTATTAATTATTGCTGTTTTAGGATTGATGATGTTTAGTTTCGTTGCTTCTTATTCTTGTATATATCCTGAAGATAATGAAGGAGTTGCGGAATTTAAAACAAAGTTAAATTTATTATCAATACAAAAAGATTTAGATAATGGATATACACAAGAAGCCATTATGCTTAAAATTAAATATTTTAATCCATGTAGACTATCGCAATAGAATTTACTCCTGGTGGAATAGTTTCAGTTCCAGATAAAACACAACAAGAAAAAATACAGGCAATATTTAGTCCCTCTACTGTTTCTGGTGGTGGAGGAAGTTCATCTTCTAATTCTAACGCAGCACAACAAGCTGCAAATAGACAAGCACAAATATTAGCACAAGAACAAGCTAAACAAAGAGCAATAGCAGAAGCACAAATTAAGGCAGCTAAAACATTTGCAGAAAAACAAAGACTTGCAAGAGCTTTAGTAGAACAAAGAAAATCACAATATCAAAAGATAATTCAAGATAGATCTAATTTAATTCTAAGAGGAGCTCAAGAAATTAGTAAAATAGTAAAAGATAGTTCAACTGGTAATAAGGTAGAGGTTACTCGTTGGAATGTTAGGAATGGTGACAGAGTTGTTAGGACAAAGAATTTATCTACAGGAGAAATTAAGTATGATTCTTATGCTAGACCTAGGGGTGGTGGTAATGTTAGAAGGGTTGGGAGTGTTGTAACCAGCAAAATACCAACTGTTTCTAGTATACCAGGAAATTCAAATAGAAAAATAGTAACACTTGTGTCTGGGAAAAAAGTAGAAATTAATTCACGTGGTAGAGTTATAATTGGTAAACAGTTAGCTGGAGAAAGATTGGTGTTTGTTGATGGTGTTCTTGTATCTATGGGAGATGCACCTAAAAAAAGTAAAGTGATGCAAGGGGAAGTTACAAGGGCTAAAAGATTGAGTGTTAAAGATTGTTTAAAAGCTAAGACTTTAATACCATTATCTGCAATAAAACAAGATGTTAGTTCTGGTGCTTTAAAGTTACAGTCTAAATATCAATCTGAAAATGTTGCGGCATTAGAAAAATTAACAACTTCTGGTACTAGAAATATTAAAAGAATTTCAGAATTACAAAGAAAGAGCAACTTAACAGCAGCTGAAAAAGTAGAAGAGAAAAGATTAATAAAAATTGTTGCTAAAAATTATAAACTTTCAAGTGAATTTATTGGTAAATCTATCGCTATAAGTTTAATTGGTTTTGGTTTTGGATCTGTGGCATTAGTATCTGCATTAAAAAGTGATCCATGGAATACTATGAAATTATTACCAGAAAATTTAATCTCTGCAGTAAAGAGTGATTGGGGAAGAGCATCTAGTAATCCGTTAAATGCAGTAGCTGTTGCAACAGAGTGGATTGTTATTACGGCTTTAATTGGAAAAGGTGTTGGTAAAGGTTTGGGTAAAGTGTCAAAGACAGCATTAAAACAATTAAAGAGGATTGGAAATATTAAAATACCAAAAAGAACTATAAACTTAAATAAGCCAAACGTTAGGACATTAGTTGTTGGAAGTGATGACTATGCAAAGGCAGTTAATTTTGCTGAAACATTTTCTGATAACATAGCGAATGCACAAGCTAAATTATCTATAAATAAACTTAAAGCTAAAGGCATTAAATTAGGATTAGGTAAGGAAGAACAAATAATATCATTATTCAGAAAAAATGCTAGGAATAAACTTAAAAATATTACAGAGTTTAAGAAGTTACAAAATATTGCTAAACTAACTAAACCAACTTCTATAAAATTAAGGAAGATTGGTAAGATTCAAGCTGCTAAAACATTATTTAATAAGTCAAAATTAAAAATTAAAAATACTAAATTAGCAAATAATATTAAATCATCAGTAGAAAAGATATATGGTAAGTCTAAAAAAATTAAAGGTAGAGTAAGAAGTAGTATGAAAAAAGTTGAATTATCACAGGCAAAAGAATTAAGAAAATTTATGAATGCTGCAGAATATTCTAGACAATTAAGGGCAGCTAAAAAAATTAGAAGATTGTCCAGAAAGAAAAATATTAGAAATATAAATGTAGGAACTGATGAATATATTAAAGCTGTTGCTTTTATAGAAAATTTGTCTGATGATATTTCTATACTTAAAGCAAAAATATTTATAAAAAAGATTAAAGCTACTGGTAAGAAGTTTACTATTGGACAGGAAGATAATTTTATAATGAGAGTTAAAAAATATACTAGAAGTCAATTAGAAAAAAATACAGATTTTAAAAAGTTACAAAATATTGCTAGACTAACTAAACCAACTACTATAAAATTAAGGAAGATAGGTAAGATTCAATCAGCCAAAATATTATTTAATAAGTTAAAAAATAAAACAATTAAAATTCCAGTACCAAAAAGATTAGAAACATTATTGAGGAAAGTTGGTAAAGGTGGAAAAAGAACAATAAGGAAGATAAAAAAAAGTACATCACCAAGAAGAATTAGAAAAAATATTGCAAAAGCTAAAATAAGAAGAAAAAATATAAGTGACTTTAAAAAAACTAATAGATATAGGATGGAAAAATCTAGAACTGTTAGAAAAGTTACATTAAAGCAGCTTCAAAGATCTAAAAATATTGGAGATACTAGAAAAATAATTGATAATCTATTTGATGAGATTAGTAGAAGAAGAAAAATAGATATAACAAGTTTAAAATATAGACAATTTAAAAATTCTATAAAGAAAAGAATATCGAATGCAATAAGAAAAGGTGATAGAGTAGAAATTGAAAAGTTTAAATTATCTATTAAAAAAACACTACAAGAATTAAACAGAAATGATAAGCAACCATCTGTAAGAGTTTATGAAAAAGGATCTGTATCTAAAAAAGTAAGAACAATAAATGATTTTAAACCGGATTCTCCAAGTGGTAAATATGTAGAAATAAATAGGGGTGGTCAAGTTCAAATACAGATACAAAAACCAAAACCAGAAATAAATAGGGGTGGTCAAGTTCAAATACAGATACAAAAACCAAAAATATATATTATCGAATCAGTTTCAAAAAAATCTATGAATTTTAATTCCTTATTAGATTTTCTATCATCTTCTTCTGCTGCTTCAAGTGGAATTATAATTCGTAACAGTAGGCAGCTATCTAGAAATAAGTCGTCTAATAGACAAAAGTCTGGTTTTTCTGTAAAGTCTGCACAAGATAAAAAAACATTACAAGCTAATAAGAGATCATCTGCTAGTAAAACAATAGTAACACAGAAAATAAAAGAAAAAATAAAGCCTATATCTAAAACTAAAGTAATACAAAGAAATAAAAATAAAAATATTAAAATAAAATTCTCTAAACAATTCAAAAGAAAAACTTTATCAAAGAAAGTTCCAACATATTTCGTAGTTGAAAAAGTTCGTGGTAAATTTAAGAAACTATACCCAAATAGACTAACTAAAATGACTGCGACTGATTATGCCACATATAGTATAGACAATAAACTTTCAAAGACAGCGTTTCTAATTCCTATGGGTTCTGCTCGTATAATAGCTCAACCACCTAAAAATATCCAAGGTTATTTTTCAAAAAATAGAATTAAAGTTAGACCATATAAAATTAGATATGGCAAAAAGAAACAATTAGTTAATGGATTTATTGAGAAGAGAAAATACTTTCAAGATACTACTGGAGAAAGACAACAGTCATCAAGATTAAGAAGAAATGCAGCAACTAAAAGAAATAGACCTAAAAGAAAAATAACACAATCACAAAAAAAAGTAATGCTAAGAAATTTAAAAAAGGCAAGAGCTGCAAAGAGGAGGAAGTAAAGATATTTAAGGTTTGTTTTCTATGATTTTATATGAAATATAATATACTATTACTTCTAACTGTGTTTTCTTTAATTACTCTAGCTTCAGCAGGGCCTTATTCTTCTAATACAAACATAGACACGGCATCTGATTTAGCAGTTTCGTTCTACACAGGCAATCTTACAAATATGTCTGAACTAGCAGACTCTGATTCTGGATCTGCAACTAACGGAGAAATACTAGCATGGAATAGTGCAACAGGTAAGTGGGAAGCAACTGCAGCAGGTGGTGGAGATATAACTGGAGTAACAACTGCTGGTGATTATTTAGATGGTGGAGCATTATCTGGACAAGTAGATTTAGTAGTAAATCTAACTGCATTTGAAACTTATTTTAATACTATTTATGCAACAATCGGTTCTATCTTTGACGGAACATGGGGAAGTCTTACAGGGAAACCAACAACACTATCTAACTTTACTGATGACTTGGGAAACAGAGGATATAATTCATTATCAAACTTTACAAATGACTTAGGAATAATAAACGGTACAGATGGTGTTGATGGTATCAATGGTACTGATGGGACTAATGGGACGGATGGAGTTGATGGAATAAATGGAACAGATGGTGCTGCTGGTATTGATGGTATAAATGGTACTAACGGAATAGACGGAATTAATGGAACAGATGGTATTAATGGTACAAACGGAACTGATGGTGCTGCTGGTATCAACGGAACTGATGGAACTAACGGTATTGATGGAATTAATGGAACAGATGGTATTAATGGTACAAACGGAACTGATGGTGCTGCTGGTATCAACGGAACTGATGGAACTAACGGTATTGATGGAATTAATGGAACAGATGGTATAGATGGTATAAACGGAACATTCACTGGTTTATTAAATGAAACACAATTCAATAACGTAAGTGATGAATGGAGTATTGATATTTCATGGCTAACAACATTCTTTAATAATTTATTTAGCGGTAAAGACACTGACGACTTAACAGAAGGAACAACTAATCTTTACGATAATAAGAGTTGGAATGAGAGTGGTGCTGATTTAAAGTATTATGATATTAATAATCCATCTGGATTTTACAATTCAACAGACTTCTCGATAGCAGACTATTCAACAACAACAGATATTGTTGCCTTTGGATATTACAATTCAACTGACTTCGTGATCACAGACTATTACTTAAATACAAATCCAGCAAATTATTGGAACGATACCTACGCTACATTTAATAAAACATATGGAGATACATTATACGCTGCGATTGGGACTGAAAATAATGATAGCTGGAATCAATCTTTAGCTAATACTCTTTATTATTCTATAAACAATCCTTCTGGATTTTATAATTCAACTGATTTTTCTATTAGTGATTACTTAACAGCTTCAGAAATTCTTGGATTCGGATATTATAACGCAACTGACTTTGTTATATCTGATTACTTTACTAAATCTGAAGTTCTTGGATTTAATTATTGGAATGACACATACGCAACTTTCAATAAGACTTATGCTGATACTTTATATGCACCGATTAATTACGGAGACGACTGGAATAAAACATATGCCGATACTCTTTATGCCATTCTTGGATATGGAGATGCATGGAATAAAACTTATGCTGATACTTTATATGCTGATATTACAGAACCAATAGCAGCATCTCTTGGAAATTGGAGTGCAGATAAAGGAGATTATTCTACTACTGCACAGGCTAATGCTTTATACTATTCTATAACTAATCCAGGTGGATTCTATAACTCAACAGACTTTACTATTGGTGATTATTACTTGGCATCTAATCCCTCTGGATTTTATAATAGTTCTGACTTTTCAATAGCAGATTACTCAACAACCTCTGATATTATTGCTTTTGGATATTATAATTCTTCAGACTTTGTTATTACAGATTACTTTACTAAGTCTGATGTTCTTGGATTTAATTACTATAACTCTACGGACTTTAGTATTGGAGATTATTATACATCAAATCAAATAGATACTTTTGCATATTATAATGCTAGTGATTTTGATATAGCAGATTACTTTACAGCTGCACAGGTATTAAGTTTTAATTATTATAACTCTACTGACTTTTCTATAAGTGATTATTATACTTCATCACAAATAGATGGATTCAATTATTATAATGCTACAGACTTTTCTATAGGAGATTATTCTACTACTGCACAGGCTAATGCTTTATACTATTCTATAACTAATCCAGGTGGATTCTATAACTCAACAGACTTTACTATTGGTGATTATTACTTGGCATCTAATCCCTCTGGATTTTATAATAGTTCTGACTTTTCAATAGCAGATTACTCAACAACCTCTGATATTATTGCTTTTGGATATTATAATTCTTCAGACTTTGTTATTACAGATTACTTTACTAAGTCTGATGTTCTTGGATTTAATTACTATAACTCTACGGACTTTAGTATTGGAGATTATTATACATCAAATCAAATAGATACTTTTGCATATTATAATGCTAGTGACTTCTCTATTGCAGATTACTCAACAACTACAGCTGCTAGTTTATTATATGCTCCAATAAACTATGGAGATGATTGGAATAAAACTTATGCAGATACCTTATATCAACCAACTGGAA
>Ga0222628_1000355_pt1 | contig 20536 bp, 36 predicted proteins | sample AntAcemetageno95_FD_179860 | JGI IMG/M metagenome (GOLD analysis project Ga0222628, IMG submission 179860) | Saline water microbial communities from Ace Lake, Antarctica - #95 | ecosystem: Environmental > Aquatic > Non-marine Saline and Alkaline > Saline | place: Antarctica: Ace Lake | collected...
TTGTTTAGAAGCTGTTAAACAGAATGGAGATTCACTTGGATATGTTAAAGAGCAAACAGAAGCTATTTGTTTAGAAGCTGTTAAACAGAATGGATATTCACTTGGATATGTTAAAGAGCAAACAGAAACTATTTGTTTAGAAGCTGTTAAACAGAATGGAGATTCACTTGGATATGTTAAAGAGCAAACAGAAGCTATTTGTTTAGAAGCTGTTAAACAGAATGGATATTCACTTGGATATGTTAAAGAGCAAACAGAAGCTATTTGTTTAGAAGCTGTTAAACAGAATGGATATTCACTTGGATATGTTAAAGATAAAATTATTTTTGAAAAGATAACGAACTAAAAAGGTTAGGAATTAAGGTAGGGACGTGACCGATGAAAATTGAAAACATAGATACATTTGAAGACGAAAAGTTTAATATAAATACTATGCAAACTGTAAAGATTGCAAAGATATTAGAACTTTTAGAAATTCATACAAGGGTAGCTCAAAATATTGAAAGAATTGAGATTAATACTAAAGTTTTTTATCATCCTGAAAAGATAAGGAGTGATACATAATATGAAAACTCATAAAGGGAATAATTGGTACAGACAAGATTTAAATAATTATACAAGTGAATTTTTAATTGAAATCATAGAAGGACTAAAAGATGAATGAAGAAATATTAATGAAAAATTTGATAAGTTTGGACTTACAGATAAATTAAAATGAAATGTCATAACTGCGATTATGAATGGAATTATACTGGTAATGAAAAATATCTATGTACTTGCCCTAGATGTCATTGGAAAGTTAATGTGAATAAACAAGGGAATAAAGATGACAAATAAAAATAAAGACCGGTTTACTGAAGATATTGTTATTCAATTATATAAAGAAACTAAATTTTATTCTGTAAGGTCAGATTTAAAGAATGAATTATGGGTTTATGAAAATGGAATCTACACTCCTAATGGAGAATGTTTTATTAAAGAAGTTGTAAGGCATAAATTAAAAGATGAATATACAACACATTTCGCAAACATAGTAATTGAAAAAATAGTTGCTGATAATTATATTTCTGCTGATGAATTTTTCAACATAAATAATAAAGGAAATATATGTTTATTAAATGGAGTTTTAGATTTGAAAACTAGAAAACTTACTCAATATAGTAGCAAGAAAATCTTCTTCAATAAGTTTAAAGTTAATTATGATGCGGATGCTAAATGTAATAAAATTATAAAGTTCATTGAATCTATTGTAGAAGATAGAACTAAAATAAGAGATAATATAGAATGTAATGATCTTAATGTAGTTCAAGAATTGTTCGGAGATATATTATATACAGATTATAAGTTTGAAAGATGTTTTATGTTTTTAGGTGATGGGAGAAATGGGAAATCTAAATTAGGAGAATTGATTAAACACTTTATAGGTGTTGAGAATGTTAGTTCAGTTCATCCTTCAACTTTAGAAGATCCTAATAGTTTTACTATATCTTTCTTCCATAGAAAACTTGTAAATATGGCTATGGATGTCAATAGCACTGCTTTTAAACATATATCTTTAATCAAATCTTTATCAGGGCGTGATCCTGTAACTGCTCCTAGAAAGTTCATGACACCTTTCGTGTTTGTGAATTATGCTAAGTTAATCTTTGGAGCTAATCAACTTCCTATAACTTACGATACAAAAGATAGTTTTTGGGAAAGATGGGTTTTGATAAATTTTCCATATACTTTCACTGATCAGATGACTATCAATGACTGTAAAGATAAATCTATTAAGAAGTTTCTAAAGCTTAAAAACCCTAATATAATTGAAGATATTGTTAATCCTAAACAATTATCAGGGTTATTAAATTGGGCTATTGATGGCTTAAATCGATTAATGGAGAATGGAAATTATTCTTATAAATATGCTCCTAATGAAGTTAAAAGTTTATGGATTAGAAAGAGTGATAGCTATGGAGCTTTTATAATAGATTTTTTAGATTTTGATTATGATAGTAAAATATCTAAAAAAGATTTAAGAAAAGTATATGCGAATTATTGTAAAACTCATAAACTTAAATTATCAGGAGATAAATCTATTAAATATAAAATGGCTGAAGAAGGTGTTTCTGATGATAGATTAAGAGATAATTTAATAGATGATTATGTTTGGGAAGGAGTTAAGTTTAAATCTTCAGTTGGTGGGATTTTGAATAGTAATAAACTTAGCACTATAAAACATTTAGATAGTAAAAAGGAAGAAACTATTCTTGTTCAAAATGTAACTGAAGTCAACATGGTAACGGAGGAAGTTAAATGAAAGAAATTAGTTCAATTCATTGGTCAAGATTGATGAAAAAATTATCTGATAAAGGTATGACTCAAGATAGTGCTTACGAGTGGCTTTCAAATAGGTTTACAGTTAAAGAAGAGGTAGCAGAATATGAATAATTCATTAGTAATTTTAATAACATATATGAATGATTCATTAGTAATTTTAATAACATATATTTGCGGAGTATTATTAATATTAGGGATATTATGTTTTTTTAAATATTGTGTTGAAAAATCAATAACTAATAAAGAGGAAGTTAAATGAATTATGAATTAATTAAAAAATGGTACTCTGATAAAAGAGTTATGTTTGAAATTGTTAAATGTATTAAAGATAAAGAAGTTTCAATCTTAGGGGATAAAAGAGTTAGATGTATTATTGCTAATCAATATAAATATTTTAATAGTAATTTAGATAAGTTTATGTTCTTTGAAAGTGTTAATAATTTATATTATTCTTTAGCTAATTTTGATTGGAAAAAATTAAATTCAGTTCTAAGCTTCAGATGTTTTTCTTTTGCACATGATGAAAGAAAAAAACAAATGAAAGAGTTTAATCTTAAAGCAACATCTTTAATTAAATCTTATGATTTAGGGATTGATTTTGATAATCATGATGGAGATAATTTCAAAAAAGTTTACAAAGATTGTAACCTTTTAAAATATTATTTCGATAAATATAAAGTTGAATATTCACTTAAATTATCAGGTTCAGGATTGCATATAGAAGTTAAAGCCGATAAATTACCAAAATATATAAAGGTTGAAGCAGATATAACTAAACGAGTTAAAATGATAGGTGAAATGATGACAGATATTAAATTGATGTTAGATTTAGATACTATGGATGTGGGAGAAATTGATAATGTAGAAGTGGGTTCTTTCTATGAAACTAGAAGGATATTTAAAATACCTTATACTTTAGATTATAAAACTGGCATAGTAGCATTTCCATTAAATGATGATCAATTCGGATATTTAAGATTATCCAGGATTGAAGATCTAAAAAGATGTTTTAGTGTAGATATGGTTTTAAAGATGAATTTATTCAACAGAGGAATTTTAACAAGAGAAGGATCAAGTAAAGGATTTGATAAATTTTTAGAGGAGGTAATATATTAAATGGCAAAAAAGAAAAACGGAACTCTATTAGCTAAAAAAACTTTAGTTAATGAACAACCTAGAATTTTAAAATATTTTCCTAATAAAGTGCAAGAAGAAGTAGCACGAAATTCAGGTAATATTGAAACTCAAAGGGACATTTTAATGAATCATGTTCAATCAAAACATCCAGGCATGGGATCTATATTTAATAATAATTATTATAGAGAGGTTGATGAATTTATTGAATTTGTAGAATCTAAAAATATTAAACTTGTAGAAGAAGCACAAGCTAAGAAGTTAGGTTTCAAACCAGGTAAGAAGATTAAATTTTCTAAAAGTAAAAAGGATTCTAAAATTGGAATTATACAATCTAAAACTAAAAAAGGTAAGACTTATACTAGAGCTAAAACTAAATCTTTTGAAAATAAAAATATAACTTCTGCTTTTATTAAAAAAAGAGTTAAAGAAGGGAAATCTAATAAAGAAATTACTTCTGATTATAATAAATTCGCAAAATCAAGAGGGTGGCAAGAAAGAACTGTTTCAAGCATTACAACATATAAATCAAGAAATAAAATAAAGAGTAAAAAATGAGTTGTCCTAAATGTGAGAGTGAAAATGTTGAAAAAGTTGAAAATTTAGTTGAATTAACTGAAGATCAAAAAAAACTCAATGATAAAAATCCTAGATTTGGGTGTTGGGATTGTGGTTGTGAATTTACAGAGAATTAAAAATGAATGTAGAAAATATAAAAAATAATGGGGCTATGGTTGAAATGCTTAAAGCTTATGTAAGAAGAAATAATTTTACACAATTAAAGATGTTAGGAGTAACTGTTGAACAGGTAAAGCAATTATGAAATTAATAGAGAAGATTGTTGAGAAATTATTAAACACTAATTATGAAGATTTTACTTCTTTCTGCGTGACTGCTTTATCTTTAGCTGAATCAGATAGATTTTTTAATGATAAAGAAGTTAAAAGAATTAAATGGTTGATAGATAATGTTCATGTTGATTTACAAACTTCTCTATATAAGTTAGATAGATTTGTAGATCCTAATAAAGTTAATGATGATCCTAGCACTTATTCTTTCAGTATGACTGTTACATCAGATCATTTAATTAATGATGATGATATTTTAACTAAAACTAAAAGGAAATTAAAAATAAGATCAGAAGATTTACAGAAATATTTATGTAATGCAGTGCAAGAAATAAACACTATTGTATATACTCATTTAAGTTTATACAATGAAGATTATGTAATGCCACAAGATGATGATAGTAAGCCGGAGAGTTTTGACGATGGTTAAGCTACCTCATTTATCTAATGAAGAACTTAATATCCTTTGGGATTTAAGAGAGAATAATAAACGGCAGTTTATGACAAACGCCACTTCTTTTTTTATTAAAGAAATGAAGAAATATATTATCCATAATCAAGTTTGGAGAGTTGCTATCATGGGAGAAACTAGAAGTGGTAAATCTGAAGGAGCTCAAACTATTGCATTCAGATATGTTTCTATCTTTAATGAATGTTTAAAGAATGGTTACATGAATGATTTAAATAAAAGTGTAGATTTTAAAAAACAAATTGAATCCCGACTTGATGGAGCAGTTAAATTAAAGAAATTAAATTTCGAAGTGGAAAACATATTAGCTTCTCAATCAGATTATCTTTACAAGCTAAGGGAACTTACTAGAAATGAAGATATTAAGTTCGGACAAATATGGCAGATAGATGAAAATAGAGAACAATCAGGCTTAGGATCATATACTGAAAAGCAAGAAAGAGATAATTTAAATAATATTATTGCTAAATTCTGTCAGTGTGAACTTTGGCTTCAACCTAGAAGATTTACAGAAGCTAATACACCTTATGGTATTAGAATGTTTAAGAAAGATTTCAATAATAGATGTAACTGGGGACTTTTATACAAGATTGAAATGACACCTGTTGGGACTGATTTTAACTTTTTAGGATGGGTAAAATTACCTTTACATGATTTCGATGAACATAGAATGGAATATGAAATCAAGAAAAACAAATGGATTAAAACAGAAATGGAAGGTGGAGTTGATGGGAGATTAAAGTTAAGGCATGAGATTGCAGAAAAGCTTTCTAATGATGATGATTTCTGTCAACTTAATAAAAAGAAAACTAACTTCCTGAGAACTAAAAAACAACAAGTAGCTATTTTAGAAAGATGGATAATGTCGCAAGTATGTCAAAACTTCAACGAACTAGAGAAAGATGTTATAGTTGATATTGGAAGAGATTTAGCGATGAAAAGATTAATAGATATAGGTGAAATGGATGTATAAAAATGGACTGTAAAAATTTAGAAAAGAAATTAGAATCAAAATATAAATGGGAATATTTCCTTAAAGGATCGCTATTTCAATCGATAGGTTTAGTATATATATTTATCAGTATAGGATTAGCTTTAGGGAAAACATTTATGTTTTTATCTAAATTATCTTATGAATTTATGGATAAAAAGAATTCAAATGGTAGGAAAAACAAAAGTAAGAAAAAAAAGTAATCTTAAACTTAGATTATTTTTTATTTTTTTATTTATAATTTGTAGCTATATAGCTTTCTACGATAGATTGTTCTTATTTTATGCATATTTTTTCCTAATTGCTACAATGTGTACTCTCATATATGAATAAACTTATAAATGAGTTATGACATAATATATATATATACGATGGTTCAATATAATCAATATGTGGATCCTTCAACTGATGCTATGATAGAAAAACTTGCAACTCAGAAGAAGGAGAGAGAAAAATTACGATATGTATCTAAAACTGATATAGTATTAGAGATTTTACAAAAAGAAGCGAAAAAATATTTAAAATAAGGTGATTAAATTATGAAACAAGTATTAAGATATTTTTGGAAATATATGCTAACAACTTTTTTAATAGAGCTTGTGTGGTTTATAATGACTTTCAGTTTAGGTTTTTTCTTTATACCTGATATTATGAGAAATTTGGCAATGGTAGGATTTATAGTTTTTCCTTTCATAATTGCATATAATACTTTTTGGATTAAAATAGATGAATTAGAATCTTTCATAGAGCAAGAATATTATAAGAAAAAAAAGATTGAAGATTCTAAAATTAAAACTAAAAAAAATAATGAGGATAATAAATAAAAATGGCGGAAGTAATAGTTCAAGATGTAGTAAATGTGAGTGCTAATGTAGGAGGAGTTTTCCAATTAATTTTAAGCCCTATAATGTTTTTATTACATAATTGGTATTTTTTCTTTATAGCGATATTTTTAGCTTTAGCGATTGGTATAGTAATTTATTTCGTGTACGCTACTAAAGATTTAAAGAGAGAAAGAGATGAAGCAGGATATTTTTTATATAAAAAAACTATGTTAGATTGTATTAAAGGAAGAGATGTAAAAAAATATAGGAAAACATATTCTTTCATTAAAAATATATTTTGGTTAGGATTACCATTCTTAAGTAAAGATGAATCTAAATTAATCTTTAACAAATATGGTATGAAAATTGGAAGATATAGGGGACATATCAGATCACAAGATGGAACTTATAATTTATTAATTTGTACAAGTACAAGTTTTGGTATTATGGATAATAATATTTTATTAAAAATCCCTTCAAGGATTAAAATTAAAAATAATGCTGGAGAAGATGATTTCCTAAAATTTGATTTAGTAAGGGAAGATCCTTTAGATAAAACTATGACTGTTAAATGCATAGGTATTGAAAGAACTGCTTTGTTTTATTATATGCCAGTGTTTACTATTGATAATCAAGGTTCTGAAGAAATAGTTGATTTAAGGGAATATATGGAATCTTCAGTAGCAGATTCTACATATCAAGTGATGCTTCAAAGGATGCTTAATGCAAGTCAAAAACAAATGGAAAAAGCGATTGAACATAATCCTAATCTTTTGTATGCACAAAAAAGTCCTGAAAAAACAACACCTGAACAAGATGTAGATAATGCAAGATAGTTTTGTAAAAACGGATTATAGAAAATTTGAAGTAAGATATTCGGAGGGTTTCCTTTCGAATATTATTTTTTTAAAATTAACACAATTAGAATTATTGAAAATAAGACAAGCTTTAATACATAACTGTAATAAAAGTTTATCTTCAAAAATTACTAAATTAATATTATTAGTGGATAACGATAAAAATGAAACAACTGATTTTGAAAGAAAAATACCTCGTGGATCAAATGGTGAAAGAGTTAGTAAATGGCAAGATTTACAACGCATTTAAAACTTTATTTACTATGTATAAAGAATTGTTCAAAGTAATGTTTAAATTCATGAGTCCTTTTTTAATAATTGTTTTATTAGGATTTTTATATAATTCCTTATATAATAAATATGGATTGGATAAAGTAATTATTTCAGGAGTTATAATGATGATATATTATTTAGGAAAGATAAATGGGGAGCTTAAAAAATGGAATTTAAAACAATAAAAGATTTTTTATATAAAGAAGATGGAGAATTTTCTGTATTATATGATTCAATTAAAGAAATGAATAATAATTTCGAATTATTATTAAATGTTAAAAAAGCATCAGTTAAATTAGATTTACATAAAAATATGCTTAAACAATTAGAGGGCGATGATAAAAATATCGCAGAAGCTCTAATTAATAAATTGATAGAACTTATATTTAAGGATATAAAACAATGTCACAAGAAAATATACTCATAAAATTAGGATTGTTTTTAGCAATAGGAATGTTTTTATCAATTATTGCTACACTTATTTTTTATACTTTTGTGCCTGAAACTAATGATTTAGATGGTGCAACTGAACTTAAATGGTTGCCTGATGAAACAATTAGACTTAATTATGATGAATGTAAAACTTTAAATAGGAGTTTATATATAAATAGGTTGTGGAAAAAAGATTTCAGGATTCCTATGTGTCCTGAAGTTTATGTAGTATTATATGATAAATATCAAAACATAGTATTTATATTCAATGAGGGAAATGATGAAAATCCAAAAATACTTACTACTAATACTATTTGCGATAATTCTACTGGTAAGTGTTAATGCAATAGATATTGATTTAATAAATTGCGATCAAATATTACAATGTGATGCTTATGGTGTTGGATGGGATGGTTCTGCTAATTTAGATTGTAATAATGCTATTCAAAATTCACCTGATACTGAAGAAGTAATTGTGACAGATGTTAGAACATCAGATTATTGTGAATCAGGAGATACTGCTTCTGATTGTATAGATGTAGCTTTAAATTACTATGAAGAATTAAATGATAATAATATTTATCATGGAAACGGTTTTGATAGATTTGGAGCTACAACTATATGTTGTGATTTCGGAGATACTACTGTCTATTCATTAGGATTTATTAATGATTTTAATACTGATAGAGAAAATCCTATTTCTAGAGAGTGGAGTATTTTAGATCTTAATGATGTTGTTAAAGATGCGTGTCCAACTATTACATATAATCCTGTTGATATAACTCAAACAACTGACCAATCAACATTTAATATTTCTTTTAAACCTTTCGCACATAATTACGATCAATGGGTTGAACCTAACTTCGATCAAGCAAGTATGTGGTCAATACAAGATTTCTTTTTGCAAAATGCAAGTGACAATCATACTTATGCAGATCAAATGAAAGAATGGGTTCAGATTTATGATTCTCCACCTACTTGGGATATATATGATATTTTTTCTTTCACTGGTTCTGAATCATCAATTGAAGATGTATTTCAGAATAAAATTGAATATATAAAAGATTCTTGTACTACTTATGATATGAATGGATGTACTGATTCAAGCTCAACTTCTTTTTCATGTACTGCTAATACAGGAGTTAACATTAAAGATGATTTAGAAATATTTTTCAATAAATTCTTTGAAAAATATAAAGTACCTCTTATGATGCAATTAGGTCATGAGTGGTGTTATGGTTCAACTCTTTCAAGTTGTTTCACAGGAAGTAATTATTGGGAAACTGCCTACGGAATAGATTCTACTGGTTCTATTTTAACCTATCAAGGTATGCGACAATTTACTGAAAGAACACTTTCAAGAATACAATCTGACTGGGTTAGAAATAGTTATGATGCTTTTTTTGTTGTATGTGATAATGATGCAGATATAAGAGTAGGGATGTCTGAAACTGATGAAAAAGGAGTTAGCACATATGATTATGATACTATACTTGGAAATTATGATTTAATTAAAAATGAAGTTTATCATTGGACTGTATTCAATGATGAAACTGATGTTGTAACTACTGATTCTTTATTTAGGTTTGATTGGAATAATGATGGAAGTTGGAATTTAGATTGGGATGACCAGATAGAGATTGAAGGAGCTTTAGCTACTGCTATTGATACAAGCTCAATAACTTCTCAATTAACTTTAGATGCTGAAACATGGGGAAAAGGAGGGACTGATTCAGCATTAACTAAATATAGAATTTATAATACTCCTGCTATAGTTTTTGATGATGATTCAGGAGAATCTGCACCTTTAGGTACAAGCATTCGATTAACACCTTTTGATGGTTTATTTTATGATATAGGAAATATTGATTGGTATTGTTATGATGAAGAGAATGATGGAGTATATGATTATGTTTTTAGAACTTCAAGTTTTACTTCTTATAATTGCACTACTGATGGTTCAACTGTTGTAACTACGGATTCAAATTTATATAATAATCAAATAGTATTAATAAATAATATTGCAGGAAGTTATACATTATCTCTTAAAGGAGGAATTAATTTAGTTAATAGTGCTAATTATACTAATACAGATTTAATATCTTATGAATTTCTAACTCCTGATGTTACGGCAGAACTTACTTTAAAATCAAGTTCATGGGACACTTTTCACGGAGATACAATTTATTACAACCTTGAAAATAGTTTTGTTGATAATGAAATTATAGCAGTATGTTATGATGAAGATTTTACTAATTCAACTTATGATTATTGTTTTTCAGTAGATGGTACAGGATATTGCGGATTATCTACTTGTACAACAGATTCCGAACCTGAATTATTAATGAGAAATCTTAACTATGCAGATGTTAATGATTTTGACTTACATCAAATAAGAGCTAGAGTAATAGAAACTTATAATATTTCTGATGAAGATGTTCAAATATATTCATTTTCAGAGCCAAGTATAAGCCCTACAATCAATTTTATATCTGATAGTATTGATGTTAGTAAATCAACAAACATAACTTTAAACGCAATAGGAAGCACTTCAGAGAATAATATATCTACTATTTGCTATGATATGGATAATGATGGGTTAAATATTGTTTGTAAAGGTAGTTTAAGCGATACATTCACTATTGAATATTCTAATGTAACTGATTATGCAGTTCACCAATTAAAATTAAACATTACTGACGATCAAGGATATTCTGATATAGTTATTGAAAGTTTTAGTTTCAGAGATTTATTTAACACTGCTGAAATAAGAAAAGTATCTTCAAGTGTGGATTTAGGAATTTACATAAATGAAACTGGGTGGACTACATTCGATTCAGCATTATCTAATGTTGAAGAAGTTCATCATGTATGCTATGATTACACTAATAATGGGACTTATGAAAAATGTTATAGTGTAGATGTAGGTGACACTCAATGCGGGATAAGTTGTGACTTAACACCAATACCTTTAAGTACTACTGTAAATTTAAGTTATTCTGTAATCAATGAATATGGAACTTTTAATTTAAAAGTTTTAGTTGATAATGATAATACAATTTCTTATGATACGATTCTTTACGGAATATTTCTGGATAGTCCTGAAAAATGGTATCTCCCTAAAATAACTTCTAGCAATAGAGATGATGATGTGAATGATGATTTCATAATAGATGCTAAGGACCAGGTTACTTTAACAGAAGATATTCCTGAAGGTAAGATTTGGGAATTTGAATTCTTATCAGTAGAATCGGATTATCTTTATGATCCTAACTTTGCCTGTTGGGGAAATAGTATAACTGGAGTTTTAGAAGAATGTTATATGCTTGGTGGTGGATATAATACTTATTGTGATATGAATTGTACTAATGTTAATTGGTTTACACCTTACACTATAAATTCATCATTACCTTATGATAAAAATTCAGGGTATGGAGTAACTTTAATTTTAGGTAGTACTACTAGAGCAGTCGCAGGATATACTACTGAAGAATTCAAGTTTAATCCTGTTGTACAACAAGATGTAGATAACATTAAAGTTATGATAATTCTAACTGTATTTATTGTAATACTGGCAATATTATTAATAGTATTCTTATTAGCAATAGGTTTATTTACACCAACCCTTATATTTAGAACCTTATTTCTCGATTTACTTGGAAAAAAGAAAATCAATAAAGCTATCTTATATGTAGCTAAAAAAAGATTAAAATATGAAAAGGAAAAGAAAGATGAAAAAAATAATGATTAAGGGATAATGCCTTAATTAGATTATATTTTTCCGCAACCTTTATATATGACTTATGACATAACATAATTAATGGTTATTAAGTCAAATAACATAAAATAAAAAATCTCCCAAAAGGAGAAAAGAGAACAAACAAAAATGGATTTAGCGAAAATGAATAAAGTGGAAGCACTAAAACTTGATGTTAGTAAATATGTTGGTAACTTTACAGAAGTTGGTAATGTAGAAGAAATTGAAACTCAGTACGGAGTTGCAGTAAAAGTTTCTTCAAATACTTTAGATACTATTAAAGTAGAAGGTAAAGAAGATATTGTATTACAAGCAACTAAAATCTTTTCAATTTCTAAAGAAGGAGAGATTATTATCGGAAGTAAACTTGATAAGTTTATGACTAAGCAAGGAGTGGATCAACCTTTAAAGTTAATTGGTACTAAAATTCAAGTATTAAAAAACGAAAGAGATTTTTTAACATTTTAGTTAAATGTTTTAGGGGATTAAATTCCCCATTTAATTTTTAAGATGTCAAGTTTACAATATTTAAGGAATGAAAGAGAAGTTAAAATCCCTAATGAGGATGATAACAGGGTATTGCTAAACAACATAAACATAGTTAAAAGAAAAAGATGCAAAGATGACATTTAATTTAAATTATTCAAATGAAACTGATACTTTATTCGAACTAACAAAGAATGAAAGAATTATTAAATCTTTAAGTGTTAAGAAGTCAGCACAAGATTTAATTAATGATTTATAATTTTAATAACAAGGTATGCAGGTGTAATCAATTTTACCCTAAATTGTTTCATAGATTAACCTCTCAATTATATCTGTATATCTTGTTTTTATTTTAAGAGATAAAAATGGCAGAAAATAATAAAATATTTAATGTAATTTCCAGTGTATTCATATTATTTATATTTACTTGTTTCATACTATCTATAATCATGTTAAACACACAAATAAATATTAAAGATGAACAGATAAGAGATTATAAAATCTCTTTAAATCATTTAGAAAATTATGCTAATAAATCTCTTAATAATTTACACACTAAGATTGATGGTTTAGATTTTGATACTACTTGTGATTGTAATTCAGAATCTTATTGTTATGCTTATGATGATTCAGATTTTGACTTGTTATTTAGAGATAATGCTGAAGAACATCCCTACATATTAAATTATTATGATTGTACTGAATTCGCAAAGGAAGGAGCTAGAAGAGCTAAGAATGTAGGCTTCAGAGCTAAGACTAAATATGTTAATACAGATTGTGATCTATGGACTGATGACTGGGAAGCTATGGAAGAATATTCAGGAGTATCTTATGATATGTGTAAAGAAAATGATGGAGCACATTTAATAGTAGAAATAAATAAAATTTATGTTGAAGCAACAACAGGAGAAATTATAATGCCGTACGAATATGAAAAGTATGGTTTAAAATAAAGTTCATCAAGAAGCAGAGTAGCCTAAAAGGATTACCTTTTTCAAACATTTAATAATGTTAATTCATTACACCAATCTTTGAAAGGTTCTGCTTCTTTTATATTTAATATAAGGATAAGATAATGATGTTCGAAGGATATAATAAGAATAAAGATATATGGGTTCAATTAGAATTTAAATCAATTCATCAGGCTAGAATTTGTAATCCTGGTTTAATAAAAATTAAATAAAAAAAATAAAGGTAATCTATTGACTACCTAAATTAATTTTAATTGTTTCCAACTTTTTTCTTAATTACTTCAACTATTGCATATACAATCGCTGCGATTCCACCAAATAATCCAAGTAATAAAACAAAAATACCTACGCCTGGTGCTACTGCGGATAAAAATCCACCTAAGTCAGTTCCTAATTCTGCTAATCCTGAAACTGATTCGTTTACTAATACTGCCATTCTAAGCTCCTCCTACTTTCTTTCTAATCACTGTAACTATCGCATATACGATCGCTGCAATTCCACCGAACAATCCGAGTAAAAGTACAAAAAGACCTACTCCTGGGGCGACATTTGATAAAAATGCTCCTAAATCTGTTCCTAATTCAGTTAATCCGCCAACTTGTGTTGATACATCTACCATTGTAATATATTAATACCTAATATAATTTATAAAGGTTTTTTGGATAAACGAAGTTACTTAGCTAATTAAGGGATAATACCTTAATTAAGGGATAATGCTTACCAAAACTTTATAAACAACTTATGACATAACATAAGTATGGTTAACACAAGTTTTAAAACAACATTGAAAACATACGGTAAAAGAAAGATTATTAATGTTCCTATTAGTTATATTCTAATAGCAGTATTCTTAATAACTCCTTTTACTAATTGGCTTATTCCTTGTGTTTTAAAAACCATTAAGGGAAAAATAAGAGTAGAACTATGAAATACAAATTTAATTCAGATGATGGAGCAAATGACCAAGAAATAATTTGTTCAACTAAAGAAGAAGCTAATCAGAGAAGAGGAGAATCAATCAGTAATAATTTCGCAGTTAAAAAGATCAGAAGGAGCTTAAATTAAAATGTCTCCTTTTGAAATATGGGTTCATGCAAGATCTAATAATATAACTACTTTATGCTTTGTTGATTGGGCTACAATGAAAGGATATAGCGTACCAAGAGGTATATAGTTAATGTCATTAATAAATCAATTAAAAAATAAAAAGGTTAGAGCTGCTTTTAAATATATATTTACATTAGAAAAAATATTATTATTTTTAGGAATACCTTTTATAATTTATTTTATTATAACTAATTTAATCGGAATATATTTAATTTATAGAGGTGAATTAGTAACAATGATAATACTGTTTATTTCATTCTTAGCATTTATTATTTACGCTATAAAATTTGGTTCAAATAACGAGGAATATTAAAAAATGATAACAACAATAATTAGTGGAATAGTAAGCATTGGAATCGGTTTCTTTAGTGGAATTAGAATAATTCGACCAACTGAAAAAGGTTTACATGAAAGATTCGGTAAATATATCGGAACAAAAGAACAAGGTTTTAATTGGATCATCCCCCTTGTAGATAGAATGAGAATTGTAAATATAACTGAACAAATGGTAGATGTACCTGAACAGATAGTAATCACTAAGGATGATTTAAATGCTAAAGTTGATGCAGTAGTATATTTTAGAGTTAAAGATTGTTTTAAAGCTAAATATAAAGCTGATGATTATGTTATGCAAATAACATCACTTGCTAGAACAACTTTAAGAGCAATCGTTGGAAAGATGAGTTTAAAAGATGCTAACAATCAAAGGGATGTACTTAATCAAGAATTGGAAAAAGCACTTGATAAACAAACTAATGAATGGGGTATTGATATTGTAAGAGTAGAACTTCAAGAAATTTTACCTCCTAAAAAAGTAGTTGAAGCTATGAATGATGTTGTAGTTTCTGAAAGGGAAAAAATATCTGCAACTAATAGAGCTAATGCTTTAGAAAATGAAGCTGATGGTATTAGAAGATCATCAATTAAAAAAGCAGAAGGTGAAAAACAATCTGAAATTCTAAAAGCAGAAGGACAAGCAATAAGTATTAAATTAGTTAATGAATCTGCTGAAAAATATTTCAAAGGAAAAGCTAAAGAGTTAAAACAACTTGAAGTAACTGAAGAAGTACTTAAAAATAACACTACTTATGTTATTGATCCTAACAGTAAAATAACTAATGTAATAAGTAATATGAGCGGGGTAGTTCCAATAACTAAAAAATCATGATTGCAATTAATAAATCAATAATGATGGGTGAATTTTTATCTGACTTAGCACCAGGCGTAGGTCTTTTTGTTTTATTACTTGGATCATTTGGTGGAATCGCAGCGATTGTATATGTGATAGTTACACAGTTTCCAAAAGATATTTATGGTGAAGATGATGATGAAAATGTTGAAGATGATTCTTCAACTATAAAAACATTTAATAAAAATGAATTTTCAACTGAAGATGACTTTTCAAATGAAGATTTATTTTAATTTTTTTATTTCTTTTTTGTTTTTACTTTTCTAACACTAACTCCTTCAGTATTTAAACTAATTCTAAATAAGCTAATATCAAATCTGAATAATTTTCTAAGTACATTTTTATTCCTGGTTAAATTAGATATTAATTTAATAGGTAAATAAATAAACAATCCAAAAGTTAAAAGTAAAAATACTAAAAACAATAAAAAGAAAGATAAAAAATATGCGAAGAACATAAACTCGTTAAAGAAGTTTTTAATAACTTCGAATGTAGAAGTTATTGCGTAGGGGTTTTCTATTACTTCATTGAATCCTTCTATTATTCCACCTGCCATTTATTTCTCCTCCTCTTTGTTTAATCCAAATAGTTCTTTAACTGCTTTCCTCAATGAATTGAATGAGCTTATTATTAATTGGAATATTCCAATGAATAAAAATATTTCTATAAAGTAAACTACTAATAATATAAAACTAAATACATACTTACTTAATTCAATAGTGGAATCTACAACATCAATCATTGATTGACCTATGGCTACATTTTTATCATTATAAGTGCTACTTCCAGGTATATTTGAAGTTATATCCTCATTAATATTAGTTAAATAATCTAATATTCCTGAAGTGTCATCAATAAATTGTTCTACTGATTCTTCTAATGTTAAATTAGTTCCAGTAAATTCTGAATCAATATAATTTATATTACCACTTGTAGAATTTAAAAAAAAGGTATTAGTCATGTGAATTACACAATTTTGATTATTATCATCACATTCAGTTATTCCTATTTGATCCCATGTTAAATCATCATAATCAGGACTAAATAAAATCCCTTCCCAAGTTTTTCCTATATTACAAGTAACTTGAGTAGTTACTTCTGAATTAGAATAATCTTCTTTAGGATAACTACAACTATAACTATCTACAACATTATTAGTATTAGAATAATGATAGGCGTAATCTATATCAGCTTCTAATCTATTAATAATTCTATAATAACTCAATAAATTTGCAGAATTTGCAAAATCATTAACACATTCTGAAGTTCCAAATAAATTAGCCCAATAATTACATGAACTATCTAAATCTGCTTCTGTAACATTAGCCCACGTTTCTGCGTGTGCTAAATTAAAAAATATAGTGCTTTTAGTATAATCTAATGTGTTACCTCCTTTTTTACCATCATCTCCTACAGGAATATTAATATCATTATCATTAACACCAGTATAATCACAATCAATTTCACAATTTAAAAGACTAAATATTTGATCATTCATAGGAGTAGTTTTAACAGTATCATATAAGTATTCTAAATCATTCCTATAATTAACATCTTGAGCATGATTAAAAATATAAGTTCCTAAATTAATATCTGGCAATACATTACCATATATATCATTTAGTTTAGATTTAGAAGGTTTTTCAAGATAAATAGCTCCAAACATATCTAAGTATAAATTTTGATAAGATTGACCTGCATTTAATACCTCATAAGGTAATCTATAACTATCTCTATGTTGAAACTGAACAAATTCAGAATCTCCTTGACATATTCTTGAATTTAAAGGACTATCTTGTGAATCTACATTAACACCGAAAATAAAACTAATTTCTTCTGTATCGTTCCATTTATTGAGTTCATCACAGGTCGCAGGATAAAGCTGAGCTTCAAACAATCTGTTTGCATCATTCTCATAATTACAGAATATTTTATCTTTATTATTTTTAGATTGACCATTACAATATGTGCTTCCACAAATACTAGCACCCCAAACATCAACGCAATCATCATATTCAGTTGTATCATAAGTAGTTTTAAAAGGATTTAAAAAATCATACCAAGCTCCTTGTACTGGCATCGTTGACACTATCATAATTAATAATAATATCCATAAAAATCCTTTCTTCATTCTATATTTTCTCCAAGTACCAATTAGTGATACTATTTTTAACTTTTACTAACATCATAGGGAATAGTTTAAATAACATTAAGAACATAAAGTAAACTTCTATTATATACATTATGCTTTTTAATACATCAAAGATTATAACAAATAAACCTGCAATCAATCCCCACATAATGCTAATTCTTTTAATTATTAATTCTTTCCTTGCTTCAACAGTCACAAGCTTGTAACCAATTTGATTATCATTGTTCTCCGCAGAAGTTTCCTGTAAACTTAAAGCTTCAGAACTTAAAACATTAGCATCTTCATAAAAGTTATTCTCTTCAAATGAAGTACCTTGATATGTTTCTTCTTCTAAATCATTTGCAGTACAAAAGATTGACATTGTAATGATTAAAAGTAAAGTTATGACTATATTTTTAGTCTTAATCATAAGTGTTACCTACCAATAATAAATATTCTTTATTATAATTACAATATTCTTGATCCTTTGGTAATCCACTACAAAAAGTAGTCTGCCAGTTCTTACTGGAATTAGTTTTCTGAACAACGCATCCAGTATTTAAAGTATAAGTATCAGCTCTATTAAAGTTACAAACACTAAATAAACTATCTTCCTTTACCTGTTCACTTAAATTATATTTCTGAACTCCATCCCAAATTCCATCATTCTCACAATCTATGTAAATGTTATTGATGTATTCATTATCTATTGCATCATCAATTTTACAATGACTATTAAAAGCAGTTTGAGTGTAAGGAGTTTTCCTTCTAACACCTGAAAGGTCGAAAAGTTCTAACTTGCTTTTCTTATGTGCGATTGATAGATTAGTGTTGATATCAGTCCAGTTACTATAATAAACTCCATCAAAACTTCTACATCTAACTTGCACATCATCCTGTCCAGTTACATGAAGCACATAGGCTTTACTATGTGGGCTTGAACTATTACCTGTTGTGTAATGCCAATCAGCATCGTAATATACTTGAAAGTCGAAAGTGGAATTCTTAAACCAAAAAGCATCATCATTGATGTAACAATCTATTGGAATGTATGAATCATAAACCCCACTTTTGGGATTAATATCATGCGGTAATATTGGAAATGCCTGGTCAACTGTAACATCATAAACATAAGTATCTGATGCAGTAGTATTTTCTGCAAGTACAATGATTTGTTTTTCAGGATCAATATCAGCATCTTGAACACCTACGAACCAGTCCCATGATGCACCTATTTTCTGCAAGATTCCATCTAAGTACCAACTTATAGTATTTGCCCATGAAACATCGGCTTCAAAGTTTTGTTTAGTACCTTCATCAACGTTAAAAGATTGGTTTGTTGGTGTTAGGTCTGAAGGTACTAAAAGAACACCTTCATATAAAGTTAAGATTTCGGCTTCTGATAATGCTCTGTCGTAGATTCTAACATCTGCGATTGATCCGTTGAAATTATATGTTCCTGCTTCTGAACCTATGTACTGATAAGATTTGGTTCCTGTTGTACCACTCGTATCAGTACCTACTAAATTTCCATCTAAATAAACTTTTCTTTCATTTGAGTTAATACCTGTATAAGCTACTACAATATTTCTATATCCTGTATCTTGTATATCAGTATTATAAACTGTTGCAAATCCTCCCATCCATGCTTTAATTTTACCATTTGATTGTATTGTTACTCCTATATCTTCTCTTTTTCCAAATAATAAACATTCACTAGCTGATTGTGGACCACATGATTCATCTTGCTTAACCCATCCTGAAAAAGTAATTGCATCAGTAGTTAAATCAATAGATTGAGAACCAATATCAACATAATCATCAACACCATCAAAGTTCATAGCTTTATCCCATTTGAAAACTGGATCTGTTATACTTGCAGTGCTTTGTCTTGCACCTGTTGATAATTGGTTGTTATCGTAAACTGTTGTATCAGCAGAATTTCTTTCGTTGAAATCGTAGTATGCAACAATACCTTCAGGGTTCGCTACTGCGTTAGCATTCATTTCTTCTTGGATCTCTGTTTGTGTTAATGCTCTGTTCCAAATCTTAACTTCATCTATTGAACCTTCATAATCAAAACTTCCTCCTGTGTTTTTACCTATAAATAAATTATTCGTTGTTGTTTGTATTGTATCTTGAGTACTAATAATACATTTTAAAATATTATTTACATAAACACAAGTGTGTGTTATGTTTTTAAAACCTCCAACAGTATTCCATTCATTTAAATTTACTGTAACATCAGATTCTACTTGATTATATCCAATATAAGTTCCGTTACCAGTTCCAAATATTATTTTTGAACCAGTAAAATATAAACCATAAGTATTTCTATCATTGGATTGAAACATATCTCCTTTTGAAACTATTATTCCATTCCCAATCGGATTTATGTTTGCTAAAATAGTTATTTCGGGATTTATATCCAAAACATCATCATCTAATATTCCAATATAATCGCTAACACCATCAAACTCATAATAACCTCTGAACTTGCCATCTTTAGTTGATACTGTTGTTCCAGTACCTTCATCTAAAGGGAAGTTGATTTCATGATAATATCCAGTTGTGTTTACTTGTCCAGTATTGTATAAGTTAAGAACTTCTGTTGAATTTAATGCTTTGTCTAATATAATAACATCAGAAATTGAACCGTTGAAATAAACTCCACCAGTAGCTCTTCTACCTAAATTTAATTTTACAGAATCATCAGTTACAGTATAAGTTGTTGAAACAATACA
>Ga0222628_1000361_pt1 | contig 20087 bp, 15 predicted proteins | sample AntAcemetageno95_FD_179860 | JGI IMG/M metagenome (GOLD analysis project Ga0222628, IMG submission 179860) | Saline water microbial communities from Ace Lake, Antarctica - #95 | ecosystem: Environmental > Aquatic > Non-marine Saline and Alkaline > Saline | place: Antarctica: Ace Lake | collected...
GCGAGAACAAAAAAGGTGTTTGCCCTACTTTGACAGCAAATATGGGTACGGGTGGGCACAATGTGCCGATTATTAGAGACAAAAAAGGAATCAGAAAACTGACTCCTCTCGAATGTGCTAGAATTCAAGGTTTCCCAATGAATTATAAGCTTCCAAAAAATATTTCAGACTCTGCCTTATATAAACAGTTTGGTAATTCTGTCAGTGTTCCGGTTGTTGAAGCTGTGGCAAAACAAATCAAAAAGGCAATAGAGTAAATACTACTCAACAAATTTTACTTCTAGATTTTTTAGTTTATCAATTTCTTTTTCTAGATAATCTGGGCCAACATTTTTTTTTCTTAAATCAACATGGTTAGGAATGTATGATGTGGTTATCTTTAGTGCTTTATCATTCTTTACCCATGTTTTTGGTTTGAGTCTTAATTCTAATCTTTTTTTGGCTTTATAAATTTTTGCACCGCCATACTCACTGTCTATAAAATTCTTCAAAAACACAGATTTTCCTGTTGTTTTGTCTTTGTCTACTTTAACTTTGCCAAGCTGATCTAAGTCTATTACCGCACCGGTAAAATAAAAATCAGCGCCTTCTATTTGTGTTCCTGGACGAAGAATGAAAAAATAGTATATTTTCTTTATAGAATAATCCTTATTTAAGGATTTATATTTTTCACTATATAGTTCCATCCATTGATTTTTAATTTCGTTATATTTTTTACTTTTAAACATCGCATCTAGATTGATACCAGGTCCTTCAAATTTTTGGCCAAGCGATGCCTCTCCACTATCACTATTTAATACATCTCCAGCTTCATTAACTTTTATGTTTAACATTTTTATATCTGCACCCCATTCCTCACGCTCATTGTATATATCAATTGGGTATGAACCGGCTCCAACTGGTTTAACATTTAAAGATTGAGTAAACCATTGTTCAATATGTTCTTTTGGAATTTGAATTGGTAGTGTTTTTTGACCTTCTTTTGGTTCTGGTTGTGAAAACAAAGATTTTATAATGAAGTATTTTATTATTTTTTTTGATTTTTCATCTAAAAATTTTTGTAATTCATTTTGTTTCAGCGGGTTGATAACAAAATTTGTTTTTGATTTTTTCATATATATATTGTATAAATTAGATTTGATAATCCTGTCGAATATACAGACAGGATGCTATATTTCCTCTTAATCACATTTGTATTCACCCTTTTACAATTATCTAAAAGTGAGTGACAAACGGGAATAATAATATTTATTTCACATAACTACCTTTATCATAACTCTTTGATTTTTTGCCTTAAATACGATAAAATTTTGATAGTTTTGATCTTATACCTTTGGGGTGTATAGATTATATATTAAGCATACCAAACAACCTGTTAAAACGCAATTTCCGCCAATACACATTTTTGCCTTTTTGTCAAGTATAAAGCTTGATTTTTTGCCTAAAATAAGATAAAATTGATAAAAATATGTGGTTTAATAAAAATAAACAACCAATTTTAGCTCTGGCTCCGCTGGCTGATCATACAGATAGTCCTTTTTGTCGTGTTTGTCGGAAAGTTTCAGGAAAGGATTTTGTTATATTCCGTGAAATGGTAAGTGCCGAGGCGATAGTGAGGGGTAGTGAAAAGACTTTAAAAATGTGTGAATTTAAAAAATTAGAAAGACCGATAGTTATTCAGATTTTTGGTAGTAATGCAGAAACCATTACCAAGGCTGCAAAAATTATTGTGCAAAAATTTAAACCAGATGGGATAGATATAAACATGGGTTGTCCGGTGCCAAAGATTGTTAAAAAGAGTAATAGCGGGGCGACATTGATGAAAGACCATGGCAGAGCGTGTGAGATAGTAAAGTCTCTAAAAAAAGTAGATTTAGGAGTGCCTGTTAGTGTAAAAACTCGTTTGGGTTGGGATAGGGAAGATGAAATATTAGAGCTTGCTCCAAAGTTAGAAAAAGCGGGGGTAGATTTGATAACCATTCATGGCAGAACAAAAAAACAAGGTTACACCGGGCAAGCGAATTGGGAAATGATTGGGAGGGTTAAAGAAAAATTAAATATTCCTGTTTTAACCAATGGAGATGTGGTGGATAAAGAAAGTTTGTCAGAGTGTTTAAAAATCACCAAAGCCGACGGGGCAATGATTGGGAGGGGCGCGCTGGGTAATCCGTGGATATTTAAAAATAGTAGCCCTACTTTAAAAGAAAGAATTAGAGTTGTTTTGTATCATGCCAAAATGCACGAGAAACATTACGGACCAGGGAGCTTGGTGACATTCCGTAAACATTTGATGTGGTATTTCAAAGGTACTAGAGTTGGTATAGTTGATGTCAAAAAATTACGCCAAAAATTAGCGCAAATAAAAACCAGAAAAGAATTAAAAATTATTTTAAAAAGTTTAGCTTAGTCTTTATTCCCATTCAATAGTTCCTGGGGGTTTATTGGTTACATCAAAGAAAATAAAATCTACATCTTCTAAATCGTTTATCTCTTCTACAATTTTGTCTAGTATCTGTTTGGGCATCTGGGCAAAATTAACAGTCATAGCTTCTTCACTTTCAACTGGACGCAAAACAATGCTTTCTTTTTTGTTATGTCCAAAAGGTATTAAAACAACCGGCATTTGCCAAATATTTGAGCAAAGTTCATTGCCTATGATGTGTTTATTAACTATCGCATCAATTTTTCTTAATTTTTCTAAACGATCTTTGGTGATGTAGGTTTTTTTCAAAGTAGATTCTGTTAAGTTGCTTTTTTCTCCAGAGAGTAGGTATAGAACACGATTAATGTTTTTATTGGTATTGGTTATTTCAGGAGAGATAGTTTCTAGTTCTTCCCAAGTTTTTTGAGTTGTAATAACAGCGGGGTGAGCATAAGAACGTTCGTCACCCTGAACGCCGACTGATTTTATTGGTAATATTACAATCTCATTTTTTACAAAAGTTTTAATCTCTGGTTTGTTTAGGTTTGTTCCATCAGAACATAAACAGCGGATACCCAAACCTGGTCCTGGGAAAGGATGGCGATATACGAGTTCATGAGGCAAACCTAACTTTTCTCCAATTTTTCTTACCTCGTCTTTGTATAATTCTTTGATTGGTTCAATGATTTTTCCTTCAGCGATCATTTCTTGTATTTTTGGCACGCGGTTATGGTGTGTTTTGATAACGTCAGCATTTTTTGTGCCACCTGATTCGATAGTGTCAGGATAAATAGTGCCTTGTCCTATTAGCCAGTCTGCGCTTAGCATGTTTTTTTTAGCCATTACTTTATCAGTAATTTCTAAGAATAAATTTCCAATAATTTTTCTTTTTTCTTCCGGTTCGTATATGTTTTTTAATTTTTCTAAATATTCATCCTCAGCATTGTAAACATTCAAATCATCTAATCCTATTTTTTTAAGAGCTTTTACTACTTGAGTAGTTTCGTTTTCTCTCATCAAACCGTGGTCAACGTGCAATCCAAAGACGTGAGATTTTCCTAATGTTTTTTCGAGTAAGGCAAAACAAACAGTAGAATCAACTCCACCTGATATCAATAGGAATATATTTTTGTCGCCGGCTTCTTTTTTAATTTGTTCTTGGATTTGTTCTAGTTGAGCATTTGTATCCCAGTTTTTTTCTGCGTGGCAAATATTAAAAACAAAGTTTTCTAACATTTTTTGCCCTTGTTCAGTGTGGTTTACTTCTGGATGAAATTGAAATCCGAAAATATTTTTTTCTAGATTTTGCATAGCTGTAATAGATTCATTTTCTGTGCTAGCTATTTGATTAAAACCTGGGGGTAGTTGTTCTACGTGATCTCCGTGGCTCATCCAAGCATTTAATTTTTCGTTTGTATTTTTAAAAATAGGGGAGTCCTTGATTTTCATTTTAGCTATTCCGTATTCACTAGATCGTCCTGTGCCGAGGGTTCCTCCAAAATAATCAGTAATTATATAATGACCATAACATAATCCGAGGACAGGGATGTTAATCTCAAACAGTTTTTTGTCATAAGGTACCTTTGGGTCGTTAACCAAGCTCTTTGGTCCACCTGATAAAATTATTCCGACTACATTTTTTATTTCTGCCATTGGGGTGTCATTGGGGTAGATATGTGATATTACTCCTAATTCTCTTATTCTGCGAGCAATTAAATGAGTATATTGTGATCCAAAATCTAATATGGCGATTTCATTTTTGCTAATCATAGTTGTTTTTTAATTAAATATTATGTATAATATACCAAATTTAGTCACTAATATCAATTATTATGTTTAAACAGTTTGATGAGACTTTTACTTTTGATGATGTGCTTTTGGTACCTCAAAAATCAAGTATTTTACCAAAAGATGCTGTGTTGAAAACAAGATTGACTCAAGGCATTGAATTGAATATTCCGTTTATTTCCGCCCCGATGGATACTGTGACCGAGCATAAAACCGCTATTGTGATGGCTTTGTCAGGTGGTATTGGTATAGTTCATAAGAATTTGAGTACAGAAGAACAGGTAGAAGAAATAAAACTAGTTAAAAGGTTTAAAAATGGTTTTATAGAAAATCCAATTACTGTTAACCCTGGTGATAGTTTAGATAAAGTTGTTGAAATTAGAAAAAAATATGGTTACAAAAAAGTACCAGTGGTTGATAAGAATGATAAATTGGTAGGTTTGATTAGTGATACAGATTATTTGATGCCTTTTGACGAAGGAGCTTTAGTAAAAGATAGGATGGAAAAGTTAGATGAGTTGATAATTGCTAAAGAAGGAGTCGGTTTAGAAAAGGCTAATAAAATGATTAGGGATAACAAAATGAAAACATTACTACTGGTAAATAATGCTGGAAAATTAACCAGCATTGTTACTAGAAAAGATTTAGAAAAAAATGATGATTATCCTAATTCTACAAAAAATATTAGCAAGCAGTTGAGAGTTGGGGCAGCCATCGGGGCGGGGCCAAGTGCGATTGAGAGGGCTGAATATTTGGTAAAAGTAGGTACTGATGTTTTGGTGATTGATACTGCCCATGGTCATTCCAAAGGTGTGATTGATACTTTAAAAATTATAAAGAAAAAATATAAAGATCAGCAGATAATAGTAGGAAATATTGCTACCGGAGAAGCGGCCAAAGAATTGATTTTGGCTGGAGCTGACGCTGTTAAAGTTGGTATTGGTCCTGGTTCTATTTGTACTACCAGAATTATTGCTGGTATTGGGGTGCCTCAATTGTCGGCTGTTATGGAAGTTGCCAAAGCTGTTAAGGCTCTGAAGAAAAATATTCCAGTTATTGCTGATGGTGGTATTAAGAGCTCGGGAGATATTGTAAAAGCTCTCGCAGCGGGTGCGTCTTGTGTGATGATGGGTAATATGTTCGCTGGTACTGATGAGAGTCCAGGTAGGGTTCAATTTATTGATGGCCGAATGTACAAGGTTTATAGAGGGATGGGTAGTCTAGATGCCATGGAGAGAGGTAGTAAAGATAGATATGGCCAAGGTGATGTTAAAGAAAAAATGAAATATGTTCCAGAAGGTGTTAGTGGTAAAGTGCCTTACAAAGGGCCAATAGATAGAATAGTTTATCAGATGGCTGGTGGTTTGCGTAGTGGTATGGGTTATAACGGTGCTAAAACAATTATAGATTTACAAAAGAATGCAAAATTTGTAAAAATTTCTCCAGCCAGTGTAAGGGAAAATCATCCGCATGATTTGGGTGATATTGATAATGCTCCTAACTATAGAGCTGATTAAAAAAAGTAAGAATTAATTCTTACTTTTAAATAAAAACACCCCGCTTTTGCAGGGTGTTTTTTAAGTTTGATTTAGTGTCTAAAGCATCTGTTGCCAGTAAACACCATGGTGATGCCGTGTTCGTTACAAGCGTTTATCACTTCTTCGTCGCGCATAGATCCACCAGGTTGGATGATTGTTTTAATACCAGCCTTGGCTATTTTATCAATACTATCTCTAAAAGGGAAAAAAGCATCAGAAGCTAATATTGAATCGGTTATATTATTTCCTGACTTTGAAATAGCCATATCTACTGCATCAACTCGTGAAACTTGCCCTGCACCCACGCCTACAGTGGTATTATTTTTAGCGATTAGTATGGCGTTTGATTTTATATACTTTAAAACTTTCCAAGCAAATAGCATTGTGTTTATTTCTTCGTCAGTTGGTTTTTTGTCAGTCACAAACCGCAGGTCTTCTTTGATGATTGTTTTAGTATCATTGTCTTGTACCAAAAGTCCGCCATCTATTTGTTTTAATATTTTCTTTTCTTTTAATTTAGGAATATTTCCTAGTTTTAAAATTCTCAAGTTCTTTTTCTTTGCAAATATTTCCAAAGCTTTTGGTTCAAAGTCAGGAGCCAAAACAATCTCCGCAAAAACTTTATCTAAATATTCAGCAATTTCTGTAGTACAGGTTCTGTTTAGAGCTACTATTCCACCAAAGGCCGATAAACTGTCGGCTCCGTAAGCCCTCTTGAATGTTTCAGTTATGTAGTCTCCTACCGCTACTCCACAAGGGTTAGCGTGTTTTATAACAGAGCAGGCAGGGGATTCAAACTCCATAATTACATCTAGAGCTCCCTGAGCATCACCTAGATTATTGTAAGATAGTTTTTTGCCTTGTAATATTTCAGCGTTTAAAATATTAGCAGATTTATCTAGTGAGTCTTTGTACACACAGGCGCTTTGATGTGGATTTTCACCGTATCTCAAGTCGTATGATTTTTTGTAAGTTAAGTTTAGTATTTCTGGATATTTTTCTTGTTTAAAATGGTTGGCGATTATTGTGTCATATTGGGCTGTGTGAGCAAAAGCATGAGCAGACAATCTTTTTCTGGTAGCGTAAGTTAGTCCGTTTTGTTCTTTTAATTCTTTGATTATATTTTTGTATTCATTTGGGTTAACAATAACTCCTGCCCAGCCAATATTTTTTGCTCCGCTACGTATCATTGAAGGTCCGCCGATGTCTATGTTTTCTATTATCTCTTCTTCGTCTACTCCTTCTTTTTGAATAGCATTAGCAAATGGATAGAGATTACAAATAACCAAATCAATCCATTGAATATTTTGAGTTTGAGCAATGTTAGCATGTTTGTCACGCAATCCTAATATTCCTCCGTGTACTAATGGATTTAGAGTTTTAACTCGTCCATCCATTATCTCTGGGAAACCAGTAAATTCTGATATTTCCATAACAGGTATGCCGGCTTCGGCAATAGCTTTGGCTGTGCCTCCGGTCGAGATAATTTCTACTCCTAGATCGTATAGTTCTTTGGCAAAATCAGCAATTCCAGTTTTGTCTGAAACTGAAACAAGGGCTCTCTTTGGTTGGATAATATTTGTGTTCATAAGTTTTAAAATGATTTATAATTTTTTATAACTTCAATAAATGCTTCTCCTTCTAGTTTTTGAACTTTTTGTTTTAAAGTTTCTGGCGTATCGGCTGATTTAATCTGGTAGCTTTTTTGTAAAATTATTTTGCCAGTATCAACCCCTTCGTCAACCAAGTGAATAGTGCAACCTGTTTCTTTTTCTCCTGCTTTCAAAACTTCTTCATGTACATTTGTGTCCATGCCACCGGCAAATTTTGGCAAAAGAGATGGGTGAACATTCAAAATTTTATTTTTATACTTGGTTGTGAAAGTGGGGGAGAGAATTCGCATGTATCCTATAAGTAGTATCAAATCAATATTATGTTTATCTAATTCTGTTATGATTTTTTTATCATATTCTTCTCTAGCAATTTTTTTTTGAGCAGGTATGTATTTATTTTCAATATTCCATTTTTTTGCTTTTTCCAGAATGCCAGAATTTTTTTTATTAGAAATTATGATATTAATTTTAGCGTCTAGTTCACCAGATTCTACGGACTCGTGTATGGCTATCAAATTTGTACCGTTAGTTGATCCAAGTATTGCTATATTAGTCATATTAATTTCTTAAATCTTTCATCATATTTATTCTTTTTTCTATCAATTCTTTTGTTCCGATATCTTTTCTGTGGAATAAGGGGCCTTTTATTTTTGTTATTTCTGTTTCAGTAATAATTTCAGCTTCTTCAATAGTGTCAGCCACACCAACAAAAGCAGCTGTGCGTGATCCTGTTTCGTAAAGTCCATCAGATCTCTCATCAACTGAAGCTAAAAATAGCTGTTCTTGATTATTTATATCTTCAATATTTATTTTTTGATTTTTAATAGGGGAGTCTGGATAACCTTCTGGCACAGCATACTTACAAACAGTAGCTTTTTCCAAAAATTGAGCATGTTCTTGGGTTAGATTGCCTTTTATTATAGCTAAACACAAATCCACAAAATCACTTTTTAAAATAGATAAAACATTCATTGCCTCTGGGTCACCAAGACGAGCGTTATATTCAATTAAACTAACTCCGTTTTTTGTAGCCATGAAACCACCATATAAGATACCTTTATAATCTTCACCAAACTTTTCTTTTAAAGCTTGGGCAGTTTTTAGATTTATATTTTTTGCTTGTTTTATATCTTCCTCAGTTAAAAAAGGTAGAGAATGGTTAGAATCAGAATATGTACCCATACCACCAGTGTTAGGACCGGTGTCACCCTCAAAAGCACGTTTGTGATCTTGGACTATTGGCGTGTGGGCTAGATGTTCGCCATCGCAAAAACTCATCAAAGAAAATTCTTGTCCAATAAATTTTTCTTCAATTACAAAGTTGCTATTTTTTTCTATTAGTTCTTCACAATATTCCAAAGCTTCTTTAATATTTTTTAGATGATCACCGGCTACCTTCACTCCTTTACCTCCCATTAAACCATCGGCTTTGACTACATAATTTCCTTCGCCTAGTTCATTTAAAAATTCCCCAACTCCTTTTAGAGAATTAAAATTTTTATGTTTTGCTCCGCCTGGAATATTAAATTCTTCAAACAGATCACGAGTAAAAGCTTTGCTTGATTCTAATTGAGCGTGTTTTTGCTTTGGTCCGACGCAAGGTATGTCATTTTTCCATAACAAATCTGCCAATCCTGATGCGAGCGGTGCTTCTGGTCCTATGATTGTAATATTGATTTTGTTGTTTGTTGCAAAGTTTAAAATCTTTTCCATATCATCCGTTTTACCAACAGTGTATCCGGCGGATATGTTTGTTATGCCTGGGTTATTGCTTGACCCAAAACAAAATAGAGATGAATTTGTTTTTGATTTTTTAATTGCTCGAGCGATAGCGTGCTCGCGTGCCCCAGAACCAATAAGTAAAATATTCATACGTTTTAATTAGATGTTATTCATGTCTTTCTTGTTTTCTAGTAGTTTCCATTTCGTCCATTTTTTTTTCATTAATATTTCCAGTTACATATTTACAATTCAAACAAGCCATACATGGATGGTCTATGTTGTGATTACCTTTTCGAGTTACCGCTTCTTCCAGGTCTTTAGTATTTTGATACATTAAAATATCAGCATTAATATATTTTCTAATTTCTTCTTTGTTCATTCGCCCAGCAATTAAATCATTTTTTGTAGGCATATCAACTCCATAAAAGCATGGATATTTAACTGGCGGGCAAGCTGAAACAAAATATACTTTTTTTGCTCCGACATTTTTTACTAAATTAACTATTTGTTTGCTAGTAGTTCCGCGAACTATAGAATCGTCCAGTAACATTACGACTTTATCTTTTAATTCAATAACTTGCGGTGATAATTTTTGTAAGACAGATTTTTTTCTTAATTCTTGGTTAGGCATGATAAAAGTTCTGCCAATAAAAGAATTTTTGTATAAGCCTTCTGTGTATCTAACACCAAGAGTGTTGGCCATTGATAGGGCAGCTGTATTTGAAGAGAATGGAATGGGCACCACAACATCAGGTAATATATCTGGATATTTTTCTTGCCATTTTTTTGCCAAGTTTTGTCCTTGTCTTAATCTGGCACGATAAACAGAAACGTTGTCAATTATTGAATCAGGTCGGGCCAAATAAACATGTTCAAAAACACATGGAGTAAATTTTTCATTTCTTAAAATTCTACTTTGCATTTCTCCTTTTTCATTTATATACACTACTTCACCTGGAGCGACATTACCCATGAATTCAAAACCAAGAGGGTAAAACATTGTGTTTTCTGAAGCAAAAATATAATCTTTGGTATTGTCTTCGTTTGTTCTCATTCCACAAACTAATGGACGGATGCCATGGGGGTCACGAAAAGCGATCATGCCTTTTTCAGCTATAATACCAACTACAGAATATGCTCCAACTGCTCGCTTATATACATCTTCTACTGCTTCGCAAATATTGTCAAAAATATTATTTTCTGGGTTAAGTTTCTGCATTTTTGAAGCAAAGGCTTTGAGAATAACTTCTACGTCTGAGCCAGAATTACAGTGGTATCTGTCTTTGACTGATAGCTCTTCTTTTAAATCAGCGTAATTCGTTAGATTACCATTGTGAGCCATGGCAATTCCGTACGGTGAATGAACTAAAAATGGTTGAGCGTCTTCAATTCCGCTGTCAGATGACCCAACGGTTGGATAGCGAGTATGACCTAAGCCACAGTTACCTTTGAGTCTAGTTATATTGTTTTGATCAAACACATCTCGCACTAGACCCATACCTTTTTTAAGATGAAACTGTTTATTGTAAGTTAAAATACCGGCAGCATCTTGTCCTCGGTGTTGTAAATGTATAAGACTGTCATAAATTTCTTGAGCGACTGGTTTTTGGGAAAAAATTCCTACGACTCCACACATATATTATATTTAAATTAAATTTGATAAATTTTTTGATAGTCCAATGTAATTTGTAGGTGTTAATTTTAGTAGTTTTTCTTTTTCTGTTTTTGTAATATCTAAATTTTTAATAAAATTTTGAATTGTATTTTTATCAATTTTTTCACCACGAGTTAGTTCCTTTAGTTTTTCGTATGGTTTATCTGTTCCTACTTTTCGCAAAACTGTTTGAATAGGTTCAGCTAATACTTCCCAGTGATTGTTTAATTCTTGTTCAGTAGCTTTTTTATTTATTTCTAATTTTTCCAAACCTTTGATAGTGTTTTGATAAGCGAGTAGAGAATATCCCAGTGCTACTCCTTGATTACGCAAAGTTGTACTATCCGTTAAGTCTCTTTGCATGCGAGAAATAGGTAGTTTGTCTGATAAAAATCTAAGCATGGAATTAGCTATCCCTAGATTACCCTCGCTATTTTCAAAATTAATTGGGTTTACTTTATGAGGCATGGTTGAAGAACCAACTTCGCCAGCTTTCTTTTTTAATTTGAAAATACCACGAGAAACATACAGCCACATATCTTGATCTAGATCTTTGATAATATTATTAATATGAGCAATATTATCAAATGTTGAGCAAATTGAATCATGAGGTTCTATTTGAGTGGTAAGTAGATTAGGAGTAAGTCCAAATTGACCAATAAATTTTTTAGTAAAATTTATCCAGTTGATTTGTGGATAGGCTACCACCAGAGCGGCAAAATTACCAGTGGCTCCACTAAATTTTCCATTAAGTTTTGTGTTTTTTAAATTATCTAAATTTTGGCTAACACGGTTGTAAAATACAGCTATTTCTTTGCCTAGAGTCGTTGGAGTAGCTGGTTGCCCATGAGTCAAAGATAATAAAGATATATTTTGATACTTTTTTGATAGTTGTTTTAATATTTTAAGTAGGCTATTAATTTCTGGAATAATTATATTTTTTATTCCGTCTTTTAACATTAAAGAAAAAGATAAATTGTTTATATCTTCAGATGTTAATCCAAAATGAATAAATTCACTATATTTATTTAAGTTTTTTGGTAGTTTATCTTTTAAAAAATATTCTATAGCTTTTACATCGTGGTTAGTTACTTTTTCAATTCCTTTTATTTTTTTAGCATCTGTTAAAGAAAAATTTTCATATATTTTTCTTAATTCTTTTTGATTGGCAGTGGATATGGCTGGCAGTTCTTTTATTGTTTTTTCTTTGGAAAGTGAAATAAAATATTCTACCTCAATTAGAATTCTGTATTTTTGTAAAGCCATTTCTGAGAAATATTTTCCTAGGCCTTCTATTTGTTTTTGATAACGTCCATCGAGTGGAGTTATGTTGGTTAAATTATCCATAATTTTATAAGTCCATTATTCTTTTTACTGCTAAAGCACAATTACCTGGGTCTAAGACTGTCATGACAGGTACGTTAGAAGGCATTTGTAGAGTTGAATTAATATTAATCATCATATCTTCTTTGCTGGAAAATGGGGGACAGGCCAGAGTTGGTTTGTTAGAATTACCAGCTACAAAACCAGATAAAGCATTGGAACGTCCGGCGATGGTTATATAAACTACTTGTTCGTCTTTGTATTTATCTAAAATTTGCAAAGCTTCAGGCGCTTGTTTGTGAGCAGAAGCAACGTGTTCTGCATGCTCTATTTTGTATTCATCTAGTTTGTCAGTAATTTTTTGAGTAAAATCTTTATCAGATTCTGAACCCATTATTATTATACATTTCATATATTTAAATTATTACTAATTCTTTGATTTATATCCGTATTATCTGGGAAAATAAATTTTTCTCCAGTTATTGTTTCGTATAGCTGTATGTACCTAGATGATAATTCTACCACTAATTCTTCTGGAGCGACAGGAAGCTCTGTGTCGTTATATGGATCACAATTATTTCTAAACCATAAACGCAAAAATTCTTTATCAATGTTTTCTGGTTCTTCATTTTTTTTAAATCTTTCTTCATAACTTTTGGCTATCCAATAACGACTAGAGTCTGGAGTATGTATTTCGTCAATTAGTAATATATTGCCGTCTCTGTCTTTACCAAATTCATATTTTGTATCAACCAAGATCATCCCGTTCTTAAGCGAGGTGATTTGACCAAATTTAAAAAGTTCTAAAGCTTTTTTGGAAACATAATCCCAATCAGCTTGGCTCATTAAATTTTCTTCAACTATTTCTTTTGGGGTGATTGATCTGTCGTGGTCATCGGCTTTGGTGGTAGGAGTAACAATCGGGGTGTCAAATTTTTGATTCTTTTTTAAACCTTCTGGCAATGTATTACCACAAAACTCTCGCACACCATTGCTGTAATTAAGCCAAGCAGAAGTGTCAGTCGTGCCTGTTATATATCCACGCACCACAAATTCAATTGGGAAGACAGTGCACTTTTTACCAACCGTAACATTTGGATCGGGAACATCAATTACGTGATTAGGAATAATATGTTTTGTTTTTTCAAACCACCAGGCGCTGGTTTGGTTCAAGACCTGACCCTTGAAAGGTATAGAAGCCAGAATCCTATCAAACGCGCTTTGTCTGTTGGTAGTTATTAAAATCATTTTATCTTCCAAATCGTAATTATCTCTAACTTTACCAATTTTTTTATTTGGTAAATCCAAGTTAGTTTCAGTCAAACAATTGTTTAAATTTTCTTTTATTATTTTTTTGTAATCCATATATTTAAAGTATAAACGCTTCCTGACTAAATTCATTAAACAATATTCTAGATTCTATAATTTTGTTTAATACTTCATCAGGATTGTCACTGGTAATCATTTCCCACAAGATGCCTTTTTTAATATTTTTAATATTTTTAGCATCAAAACGTTTTGTTAGGGTGTCTAATTTTGACTGACCAACAAAGTCATCGCGATAGCGAACTAAAATTTTAATAGTATTTTCTTTTTGTTCTTCGAGTTTTTCAGTTAATGTCTCTTTATTGCTATTATGTAATTCACCTGAACTTTTGATGGTTTCAATTGGTAATTCGCCGTCTTCTTCTGGGACTATTTCCCAGTGGGTGAATTTGTTTACTTTTACATTTGCCCCCATATTTTTTAAGGCATTTTGTACAGTCACTGCTTCGTTGTCTGTGATGATTAATTTTACAAAAAACTCAGTTGAATTTTCTTGATTAACAAATTCGTTCATTTTATATTCCTCTGGTTTAAATTTAATTTCTTTAATTTTTATTTCTTTTTTATTAGTAATAAAATCGCGCATCGAAGTAAAAATCTTTTGTCCGTTGTCTGTTCTTTCAGGGTGAGGCATCATTGCCATGGCGTTGCCTTGATTGTTGCAAACGGCTGCCAAATTATAAACAGCGCCATTTGGGTTGGTAGGGAAGTCTGTATGTATTTCTCCTCTTTCATCGCAGTATCTAAATACAGTTTGATTGTTGTTTGTTAATTCTCTTAAAAGCTCTTCAGGTATAACAAATCTGCCTTCCCCGTGGGCTAGCGGAATATTTATATGTTCGTTTTCTTTAAAATTTAGAGAAAAAGCACAAGAATCCGCAGGAGCTGAAAGTTTAATATTTGTCCAAGTGTTATAAAATCCAGTACCTAATATTTTATTATCTTTGATGCGTTTGTTTACGGCTAGAGCCATCGCATTTTGATAATTTTTTAATCCTGGCACTATACCGGATTCAACTAATATTTGAGCTCCGTTACAAATTCCTAAGATTGGTTTGCCTTTTTCATTTTCTTGTTTTATATAATTCATTAAAGGGTCAAGAGATGAAATAATTCCAGAACGAGATCTGTCTTGATAAGAAAAACCGCCAACAATAAAAAATCCGTCAAAGTTTTTTAGTTCACTTGGGTTTTGGTTCCACAAAAACTCTTCCGCATCCATGCCGGCTTTTTTAACAGCCCGAATTGATTCGCTTTCACAATTAGATCCTGGAAATTGTATGATTGCTATTTTCATATTATTTTAATATCACTTTTTTATTACCTTTTATTACTTTTCCAATTTCATATACTTTATATTTTGGATGTTTTTTGATTATCTCTAATGTTTTTTCTTTATCGTTTTTATCTATAATGATAGTCAAGCCAATGCCCATGTTAAAACTCCTATACATTTCATTTTCTTTTATTTCTCCTAAATTTTGCATAATTTCAAAAACAGGAAGAACAGGCCAAGTCCCTTTTGTTATTTCAACATCTAAATTTTCAGGTAAAACACGAGGAATATTATCTATAAAACCACCGCCGGTTATGTGAGCGATACCGTTTATTTGTATGTCATTGTTTATTATATCCATTATTGGGTTTACATAACTCGCATGAGGAGCGAGCAAAGTTTCTCCAATAGTTTTTTCTAGTTTTTCGTGTTTATCATTTACATCAAATTTTCCAATTTCAAAAAATAATTTTCTAGCTAAAGAATATCCGTTGGTGTGTAATCCGTTTGAAGCAAACCCAAGTACAATGTTTTCTTCTTTTATATTTTCGCCAGTAATGATTTTATTTTTTTCAACTACTCCGGTAATACAACCAGCAATGTCATGTTCGTTGGGTAAATATGTCCCAGGCATCTCGGCTGTTTCACCTCCAACCAGAGAAATGCCAGATGTTTTACAAGCTTCTACCATGCCAGTAACAATCTGTTCCATTATTTCAGGATTTAAAGTTTCATTGGCAACATAATCAAGAAAAGTTAAAGGTCGTGCCCCCATCGCCAAAACATCATCTGAACAATGATTAACAATGTCCATGCCCACTGTATCAAATTTGTTCATCTTTTGAGCGATGATTAGTTTGGTGCCGACCCCATCTATGCTTTGAACCATGACAGGGTGTTTGTAGTTTTTGGTAGCTTCGTGATAATCAAACAAACCTCCAAAACCACCAATGCCAGTTAGAACATTTTTAGTAAAAGTAGACTTTACTTTGTCTTTTATGCGACGGACAGTTTCACTGCCGGCTTCGATATCTACACCTGAATTTTTGTAAGTTATAGACATATTAGTTAAATTTAATTTTTATCCCAATTTTTTTCTTAAACTTTCTTTCCAAGTATTTTTGGCTTCTTTTAAAGAGCAATTAACTAAATTATTAATATTTATTTCTTTTTTATCAGTAGTTTTTCCGATTTCATAAACTGTCGTATTTCGTTTTGCAAAAATATTTTTAACTTTTTCTAAGTTTTCTGGTTTTATTTCCAAAACAAATCCACCAGTTTCACTCCATAATAATTTATCATTTGGTAAATTACTTGGGATGTTTACTTCTAAACCAATTTCGTTTTCAAAACTCATTTCAGCTAGAGTTGTCGCAACTCCTCCGTCAGAAATATCATGAGTAGATAAAACTAGCTCTTCATCAATTGCATCAGTTATAGCAAAAATTTCATTTTCTACTGCTTCAAATTTTGGTTTTGGGATATTAGCTCCAAGTTCATTGTTAATTTGGTAATAAACACTACCGCCAAGTTCGTTTTTTCTTTCGCCAATCATCAAAACTAAAGAGTCTGTAGATTTGAAACTCATGGTAATCGCTTTTCTAACATCTTTTAATTTTCCCAGACAGCCAATAACAGCTGAAGGGGCGATTGGTTTACCCTTAGCTTCATTATAAAAAGATACATTGCCAGAAATAATTGGGACAGGGGAGTCAGGATTGTCTTTTAAGTGTAGATTTTTACCTGCTTCTGATACTCCTCGTACTCCTTCTACGAATTCCCACATTTGTTCTGGCTTTTCTGGGTTTCCATAGCATAAACAATCTGTTAAGGCGTGAGGAGTAGCACCAACACAGGCGATATTTCTCATTACTTCACAAACAGAATTAACCGCTCCCCAGTAGGCGTCAATTTTTCCATAACGTGGATTTTGATCAGCCTTTAGAGCAATACCAGTATTTTTAATTTCTTCTGGATATTTATCATCCTTAAATGGTTGCATAACGCCAGCGTCAGCTTTGCCCGGTTCAATAACATATAATTCTTGCACCTGTTTGTCATATTGTTCATAGACCGCTTCGCGAGAACAAATATTTTCATGAGCCAATATTTTTAAGAAAGTTTCATTATAGTTTTGTGGTTGAGATAGAGTGGGTTCAGTAAATTTTTTGTTAGGGTTGGTATATTCGCGGTTGTATTGCAATCCTTGAGTAACTTGTATAGCTTTGGCATTGATAATTTCTTCTTCACCGTTGTGGACTATGTATTGCCCGTCTTCACGGATTTTACCAACAACACTAGCCATAGCCCCCGCAGAAACATTTGGTAGATCAAAAGTTTTGTTATAATGATTTACTATTAGATCAGTTATTTCAGGATCGCAGGCCCACATAAATCTTTCTTGTGTTTCACTACACAAAATTACACCAGGGTGTAATCCTTCCATTGATTTGTGGATTTTGTCTAGATAAACTTCAGCTCCCAAACCAACGCTATCAGCTAATTCAACTGATGCACAGGCAATACCGCCGGCTCCTAAATCTTTGAAACCAACTTTTGATAATAGATTTTTTTCTTTTAAAATTTCGTAAAGTTTGTAGGTCGCCTTTAGTATATGTCTTTTTAAAAAGGCGTTTGGTTCTTGGACCGCTCCTTTGTTTTGTTCTTTTTCTTCTTCTTTTAATTCTAAACTAGCAAATGAAGCACCGCCAAAACCACTGTTGTCTGTTGGTTTGCCTATTAAAATTAGTTCATATCCTATAGAATCTTTTGGGGCAAAAGAATGTATTATTTCATCTTCTTTTAAAACGCCCAAAGTCAAAACATTTACTAAACAATTTTCATTGTAGCTTTCATCATAATATAAATCACCACAAAGGTTTGGTACACCAATAGGATTGCCATAACCAGCGATGCCAGAAACTACTCCTTCGTGTATCCATTTGCTTTTGTTTTTCTTAATATCTCCAAAACGTAATGGATCTCCTGTGGCAATAACTTTTGCGCCCATACAACAAACATCTCTAACATTACCACCAATACCAGTAGCAGCTCCTTCGTAAGGAACTATCTGTGAAGGGTGGTTGTGAGATTCGTGGCTCATTACAATTCCATATTTATCACCGTTTTCGTCTTTGGCTATTTCTACTATGCCGGCATCTTCACATGGTCCTAAAATAACGTTTGGGCCAGTGGTGTGGAGTTGTTTTAAAAATTGTCTAGATGATTTGTATGAACTGTGCTCTGACCCTTGAATAGACCATAAAATACACTCAGTAACAGAAGGGGGGCGTTTTAAAATTTCATTTTGTACTTTTAAAGCTTCCTCCGGAGTTAGGGCAAGTTTGTATTCTTTTAATTTATCTTTTAATCCCTGTTCATCTAAAGAATTAAAATCAATTGTATCTTTTGTAAACATAATAGTAATCTATTTAATAATAGTTTCTTTTCTTTTTGGTCCTAGTGAAATTATATTAACTGGACATTCAACCTCTTTTTCAATAAATTCAATGTATTTTTTAATATTTTCAGGCAAGGTGTCATAACCATCTTTTAATATTTCTTCAACTTTTTCAGGTGTTAGATTTTCCCAACCTGGTAAAGTTTTGTAAACAGGAGTTGCTTGACGTAGTTCGCTTAAACTGGCTGGCACCTCTTTAACTTCTTTGTCATTAATATTATAAGCAGTACATACTTTTATTTCTGGAAAACCGTTTAAAATATCAAGCTTAGTTAGAGCAATGTCAGTAAGTCCGTTGGCGCGTACAGATTGCCTCACTTGTACCAGGTCAAGCCAACCAACACGACGAGGTCGGCCAGTGGTAGTGCCATATTCTTGTCCTTTGTCGCGTAATTCATCTGCTTCTTGTCCTTCAAGCTCAGTTACAAATGGACTTTCTCCCACACGACTAACATAGGCTTTTACCAGCCCAACTATCTTTGCTTTTGTGTTATATCCAACTCCAGTGCCGACTGATATGTGCCCAGCCATAACATTGGTGCTGGTGGTATGAGGATACACTCCATAATCTACATCCAGTGACATTCCCTGAGCTCCTTCAAATAAAATATTTTTACCTTCTTTGAATCCTTTGTATAATATCAGGTCTGTATCATCTATATATTTTCTTAATTTTTCTCCGTATTCTAAATATTCATTATAAATTTCATCTAAAGTTTTTTCAAATTTCATTTCAAATACTTTTTCAATTACATTTTTATTAAAAAAGTATGATTTTTCTAATTTTTCTTTGAACATCTCTGGTTCTAATAAGTCTCCTATTCTAATACCATGTCTAAAAGATTTGTCAGCACAAACAGGTGCGATACCTCTTTTGGTTGAACCGGCTGAAAGTTTGCCCTGATGTTGGGTTAAAGCTTCGTCCATAGTTATGTGATAGGGCATAATAACATGAGCGCGATTACTGACTTTTAGATTAACTGAGATTCCCTGTTCTTCCAGTCCTTTTATTTCTGATAGTAAAACTTTTGGGTCTACCACAACACCATTGCCTATAATAGAAGTGGCGTGGGAATATAAAACACCCGAGGGTATCAGGTGTAGCTTGTAAGTATTATCGCCCACAATAATTGTGTGGCCAGCGTTGTTTCCTCCTTGGAAGCGTGCCACAAAATCGGCATTTCCAGCAAAATAATCAGTAATTTTACCCTTACCTTCGTCCCCCCATTGAGCTCCGACTACTATAGTTAGTTGTGAGTTCATGTTTTTAAAATTAGTTTATTAATTATTTTTAAATAATTGTTCAGCACAGACGGCGGTGTTCCACAGCAGGCGAGCGACAGTATTTGGTCCAACCCCTTTAGGGGTAGGAGTTACATAACTAGCTATTTTGTCTATTTCTTCTACATTTACATCGCCAAACATTTTACCGTTTTCAAAATCTACTCCAGTATCAATTACAACTGCACCCTTTTTTACCATATCACCTCTGACTAAATCTTTTTTACCAACTCCAGAAACTATTATATCTGCTCCTAAACATTTTTCTTTGGTATTTTTAGTGTTACTGTTTATGGTAGTAACACTAGCACCTTCATTCATCATCATAATAGCCAATGGTTTGCCAACCAAAGCACCTGTTCCAACGATAGTTACGTCTTTACCAACTAGATCTGTTCCAATGTCTTTTAATATAGTAATGACTGCACCAGGGGTTGGGGGAACTATTGTGTTTGTTTTCATAACGATCTTACCCAAATTAACATCAGTTAAACAATCAACATCTATTTCTGGTCGTATGGCATTTAAAACATCGGTCGTGTAAAGAGGTTCCGGTAGAGGGAGTTGCACTATTAAACCTGTTAGTTTTGGGTTATTCTGAATATCTTTTACTTGTTTTATTAGTTCTTCTTTTGTTATGTCAGCCGGGAATTTATGTAGCGTAAAGTTAATTCCTACTTTTTC
>Ga0222628_1000362_pt1 | contig 20080 bp, 25 predicted proteins | sample AntAcemetageno95_FD_179860 | JGI IMG/M metagenome (GOLD analysis project Ga0222628, IMG submission 179860) | Saline water microbial communities from Ace Lake, Antarctica - #95 | ecosystem: Environmental > Aquatic > Non-marine Saline and Alkaline > Saline | place: Antarctica: Ace Lake | collected...
GAAGCACGTCGATTAGGAGCGCCAGAAACATGTGAAGAGGGGTGCTGTCATTTGGATACGTATGCAGATAATTATGCAGAACCTTTTGAATCATCTGGACACCCAATAACAATAATAGAAGAAAACCAACAAATAATGCAACTAGCTTCTGCTGCCTCTGCTATAAAATATCATGTTCGTAGAGCATATGTAAGACTTCTAATTGAGGCAATGCACAAACATGAAATTGAAATAAATCTTACTGTGGCTTAGAATAGAAAGAAAGGGGGTAAAGTATGGAAAAAGATACAGTAGAAACACATGAAAGTTATGGGGTAATTGGTGCATCAAGGATAACTGGTACTGTGCGAACCCTATTTGGTAGCTCAATCACACATGGTAACTCAGTTAGATTAACTATTAAAAGAGCAGAAAAACACAGATCCCTCAGTAGAAATTGGTATTACGGGAGAGGTATAGTGGCTGAAGTAGAGATGTCACCAACACAATTTGCCGAAATGATTACAAGCATGAATATTGGTGACGGTGTTCCTTGCACATTAAGATATACTAATAACTATGAACGAATAGCAGATCCGCCAGATGTATCACAACGACAGGTATTTGAAGAGGAATTTGAAAACAAAATAGAAACAATAGAACGTCTTTGTCATAAAGGCAATCAAGAAATTGAAGAATGCCTCCTGAAGAAAGGCACAATTACTGTCTCCGAACGCAAAAAAGTGGCAAATACAATAACAAAACTTATGCGAATAGTGGATGATTCAATACCCTTCTTACAGAAGAGCTTTAATGAAGCAATGGATAAAACAGTTAATGAGGCTAAGGGGGAGGTCGAGGCGTTTGTTATGAATAAAGTCACCTCACTTGGTATTGAAAAAATGAAGGATGATTTAATTCAATTACAAGAAACAACTGAAAAGGAGATCTTGATATGAAAGGCAACATAGATATAAGAGGAAATCTACACATAGAACGAGCAGGTATACTAAGACCACAATTTTGCTCATACAAAGACATACCTTGTGGGGATCACTGCCCTAAATTCGGAGAACCGCGAGAAGATTATATAACAACGAGAAATGCTATTTCTATTACTGGACTAGTGCTTCCATTATGCACAAGAGATCAGTTATTTTTCACAGTATTAATTGATAACAGAAAATAAATAATCAAAACTGATAAAAGTGTGTTATACTATTGGTAGTTTGCCACATAACTTGAAAAACCTAATCACTAAGAGCGACTCATAACCTGAGCTTATGTATTGAATCGATACATAAGAAAAAGTAATGAGTGGAAACGACTCATAAGAAAATATGACTTGACAAACTAAAGAAGACCATGCTACAATATATATAATCCATAAAAAACCTCCTTTTATAGTGAATCTCCTTTTGAGTGCCTTGATGTAGATCTCCCTCTGGCCCGTCTAATGACAAAAAAGAGGGGGACATCTCTAAAATGACTGTGGTAAGATAATGCGTTTCCATAAATGAAAAGGGAAGTAGGTAATTAAGAATAGGAATTGTTATTCATAATAGTTCTCCAGCTGGGTCCACAGCTGTAGAGTGAGGGCGATTGAGCACTCACTAGACCTTCTGAGTATAATTTAGGGGGATGGATCGAGGGAGACATTTTTTTCTAAACGAAAGGAGGTAAATAAATGAGTAAATATCTCAGTAGGTTTTTGGCATTGAAATGTGCTCCTGATATTCTTGCAACAGTTGGAAACTTAGGGAACAAACCAGAAAAAGAAATATCTGAAGCATTCGCAATAATCAGAAGGATCAGAAAAATTGTTTTCAAACAGCCAAACCACTACCAAATAGTAGATCTATGTAGCGGAAATGCTTTAGTGCCGGTAACAGCAATTCATTTATTACCAATCACATATGCATACGCTGTTGACAAATTACCAAGAGACAGAAGATGGGAATTAACCAATAATTTTGAGTATCTACAAAAAGATATTTATGAGATAGATTACACCATGTTTCAAAAACCTACCATCCTAACCGCAGTACATTCCTGTAGCAACCTCGCTGAGCAGACAATCAAAATATATAAAAAGTACCATCAAATTAGACATTTGATTCTGATGCCTTGTTGTTATGGAAAACTCAACAACCCTATTTTGAACTTTATTAAAAAAGAGGCTACTGGTGATCTTGCTTGGGTATTAAAGCTTGCTTTACAATGTGGTGAAAATGTCGGGATAACAAAAGACGATCATGTTTTAAGTCCAAAGAATTATATTATTGTTGCGAGTAAAAAATAATGACTGAACTCTGTACATATTGTAAAAAAAGACCCATCAATATTCAGAAATGGAAACTCTGTGATTCATGCTATGGTAAGCTGCGACGAAATGGAAAACTACAGAGTATGTCGAAATATAAGGTATACCACAAAGTAACATATCCCAAAATATCTAATGAGTGCATTAGTGATATGATTAAAGAAGGATTTACTACAGCACAAATAGGAAAAACTTGTAACATTTCAAGACAAGCAGTACATCAACGTGTGAACAAAGAAAAGTACAAAGTGTACACAACATACCACAATCATTATGAGATTATTTTTCTTCATAAAATTGGGTTCGCCCCAAAAGACATTGAAAAATTAGTAAATAAATCAATAGTTACAGTGTATAGGGTATTGAAACGGTATAGTATTAAAAAACCAATAAAAGCAACAACAAAACAAATAGCATGGAATATGTATGGTGAAGGAAAAACACCACAAGAAATAGCAACTAGTTTAGATATGAGTATAGGTACAATCTATAACTATCTTACAGAAAGTGGGCAATATAAACCAGCCCACACAAGAGATAAAAATAAACACACATTTGAAGTAAACTTTTTAAAAAGGCTTGGATTTACAACAAAAGAAGTACATAAATATATAAAGCTATCAGAATCACAAATTTTATTATTAACAACAGCAAAATTTAAAAAAACTAATAGTAAAAAATAAAGCTTGACTTTTCCAGAAATATCATATATACTAATAGCAATACCAACTAAAGGAGGACGTATGTCAAAAAAATATGAGAAAGCACTACTAGTTAGGTTTCCAAAAGAACTACACCAACAGATGAGAGAAGCTGTTGCTTATTTGGAAACAGATATGACTACCCTAATCAATAGACTAGTGGATAAAGAAGTTAAAAAGGTAATCAAAGAACGTAATCAAGAATTAGCAGAAAGAGAAACCTTCAAGTCACATGATTAGGAGAACAGTATGAGTACAGATAAGATAAATCCAATTTGTATGGAGATGGGAAAAATTAATTTCGCGGGCAATGTTAACGTAATTCATGATAATTGGTACCAACATGTTAAAACAGATTCAGGGAAAACAGACGCAGTTGCATTACTAATATTATCAGATATAGTTTACTGGTATACACCAACAGAGATCAGAAGTGAATCAACAGGCAAGACAATTGGGTATAGACAAAAATTCAAAGCAGACAAACTACAAAGATCATATAAAGATTTTGAAAACCAATTTGGATTCTCACATATACAAATCAAGAGAGCAACAGATAGACTCGTAGCTCAAAATCTTATAACAAAGGAATTTAGAACAGTTGAGTATGGTACATTACGAATGAATAATGTGCTATTTATGGAACCTGTATCAGCTACTATTGAATATATTACCAACAATATTGCACCTGACCCCTCTTTACTAAAAAGTAAACAGGTATCTACTGAAAAGTCAATAGGTGATAGTGAAAAAGTAAACATAAGTACAGAGACTACTCCAGAGATTACCCCAGAACAATCTAAAGATTGTTCTACTGCATCTGAAGAACGATGCAGAGAAAAAGATGGTAATTTTATCAATCAAGAGAATAACCTTGAATCACAACGAAGCTCAGCCAAACAAAAACCTATAAAAAAGAAATCCCTTGATTCCAACCAAAGCAATGCAGCAACTTTAAGAAATAATACACCACGCAAAACCAAAAAATTAGTTAAGCCAGATTATATGTGCCCAAAAACTATACAACCTTACATTGATGTTTGGTCCACAATTACAGGTAGGCGTTATCGTGGTAAAAATACAAATACCTATAAACAAGATTGCCAAGCTATCAAACGTATGGTCAGTGGAACATTTTTCAATCCAAAAGATACACCAACTGTTGATAAGAAATATGATGGTGAAAAACTTACATTAGATGAATGGCGTGAGACTTTGGAATCATTTAGCCTTATGCGGAACAATGCCGATTATTTCCCAAAGAATAAAAAGAATATTAAAACATTGACGATTAAATCTTTTCTGTATAATGCAATGTCTCCATGTACAATGAAAAGTTATTTTATCACCTGCATTGAGTCTGCACCGAAATTATTATCACCTCAACTAAAAGATTCAAACCCAGATTACACTGATTACGTAATCCAAGCATGTAAGAAAGTCTTTGATTGGGATCTTGGTAATGGTGATAGAGCAACAGCAATTAAATGTGCCAACAAATTATCTAAATTCTTTGTTGATAATAAGCATAGGATCAGTATGTATGATATTCATTACAAATTTACAAACCAACAGGTGGATGAGTTGCTTACAATGCTTGAAAAGAATGAATCTCCTGAATATCCGGCAAAACCAACGTATCTGTATGGAAGTTTGACTTACGATAAATTATTGCCGGAACACCTTGATAGGGTGGGATCATTGTTACAATAGCAATTATAAAGAAAGGAGGTAAAATAGTGTTCAATGTGTTAAGTTTATTTGATGGTATGAGTTGTGGTCAGATTGCACTAAACAGAGCTTGTATAAAGTATGATAATTACTTTGCATCTGAGGTGGATAAATATGCCATCAAAGTAACTCAGGCAAATTACCCAGATACTATTCAGTTGGGTGATGTGTGCAAAGTAAAAAGTTCTGATTTACCAAAGATTGATTTGTTGATGGGTGGCAGTCCATGCCAAGGATTTAGCTTTGCTGGGAAACAACTTAATTTTGAAGATCCACGTAGTGCATTGTTTTTTGAATTTGTTAGATTATTGAAAGAGTGTAAACTAGATTATTGAAAGAGTGTAAACCAAGGTATTTTTTGTTGGAAAATGTTAGAATGAAAACAAAGCACCTGAATATTATTTCAAGTTATTTGGATGTAAATCCCATCATGATAAATAGTGCTTTGGTATCTGCACAGAATAGAGTTCGTTATTATTGGACTAATATTCCTAATGTGGTGCAACCAAAAGATAATGACACCTATTTGGAAGATATATGGTCTGGTGGTAAGGAAATCACAGACATCTTTTTTACTATGAAAATAGGAACAATGTCATATTTAAAAAGTAGGGGAGCAGTTCAGGAATTATCACAAAAAAACAAATGTTTAACTGGGGGGGGTCAGAATATAGCAAATTCTGGAGCAACCAACATAAAGATTGCCAAAAGTTACTTTAAATTAACTCCAACAGAATGTGAGAGATTACAAACAGTTCCAGATAATTATACAGATCATGTTAGTAACTCACAACGGTATAAAATGCTTGGTAATGGGTGGACTGTTGATGTCATTGCTCATATTTTCAAGAGTTTGAAAACGAAGCCATCTCCAAAAGTAGATAAACCACAATGTCTTATTCCATGGAATGAGTTACAAACTGATATTACAATAGGCTGTGAGAGTTCACAGAATCAATCACAGTAGCTGTCTATGAAAAACGTATACCATTGGGTGTATTTACAATTACTGGCGATCTTGGTTGAGATTAGAGCTTTTGAGAAGGAGAGGAGGTTGTCATGAAAATAGTAAAAGGTAAAAATGTGAAAGCAATACCAACTGAAACTGATAAAATGAAGGAGTTGTTCGCAGAAAATGCAGAATATATGGTTGAATTCTTTGACAAAACAATAGAACAGTATAGAAATGGAGAGCTTCTTAATTTTGTGGTAATTACAGAAACAGATGGTGAAGATGTTGAAGAAGTTGGTCTGGAAATTTTTGCGTTGATGCATTCAACACCAACACATCTTCGTGGTCTTTTGGGTGATGCCATTGTAACTGTAAGACGCAGAGAATGGGGAGAGGAAGACGAGGATGATGAATAGATGGGAAACCAAAAATATAAACTTCTTCATAAAAAACTTGGGTTGTGTGTTGATTGTTCAGAGCCAGCCATTCCTTTTGAAACCAGATGTGCGAAACACAGTTGGAATTTAAAACAGCAACATAATAGATGGTATAAAAATAATAGCATAGAACAAAATAGAATAGGAAGAGAACAAAAACAACAGTATAAGATCGATAATCGGTGCGCATCTTGTTCAGCACCATTAGATCCAGATGCTGACGCAGGTTATATAACGTGTGTTAATTGTAGGTTAAATAGTTAATTATAATATGGGGTGTACAGTATGAAATTATTAAAATGTGATTTACCAGTAAGTCATAATATTTTTTTATTCGGTGATTTGCACATAGGAACAGTTTTGTGTCATAGAGATGGAATACAACAATTAATTGAAATGATGCAAAGTTCATACCATTCTTGTACAAATAACTATGGTGTTTGTGTAGGAGATATGATTGAAGCTATCATGGTTGATGACAAAAGGTATGATATTGAAACCACAGCTGAGCCTTTCCCTTTACAACAAGTCAAAGATGCAGTAAAAACGTTATCACCTATTGCAAGTAAGCTACTCTGTATACTAAAAGGGAATCACGAGCAAAAACTATGGAAATTTGGAGATTTAGCAAAGGAAATTGCTGATCAGTTAAATGTTCCTTATGGTACATGGACTGCGAAACTAACTATTAATGACAGAGAGAAGAAGAATAGTAAATATTTATATAAAATATTTGCTACTCATGGGAGAAAATCAATCACTTCAACTGCTGATGATCCAAAACGAAGATTGGTTAACCAAAGGTTGATTTTGAAAAGGCACCTTAAATTTAAAGCAGCTGACTGTGTTGTTCAAGTTAAAGGACATACCCATAAGTTAATTGTGTGTGCTCCAGAGGAAGAACTTTACCTTATTGATGATGGTAAAAAGGTGAAACAAAAATATATTTCATCCAGCCAAAATGCTCCATATATTCACCCTGATCATCGCTATTATATCAATTCAGGTAGCTTTTATAAATTATATGGAAAAGATGGAATTAGCTCCTATGCAGAGATTGCAGAATATGATCCACTTGAACTAGGATTTTGTATTTTAATGGTAAGAGATGGTAAAATTCAAGGTGTGGAGAGAATAGTACTGTAAAAAAACTATAAATCTTTTGACAAGGAGATCGAAAAATGAAATCTTTAATTATTCTCACCCTGAGCACGTTATTGGCGTTGGGAGCTGTGAATGCATATGGTCTTAGTAAAAACGAAATCAAGATTGCTGCAAGACAGGCAAGCGTCCAACCTAGCTTCTTTATTCCTGTTATTAAGGTGTATTTTGCAACAACACTTGAAGAAGAAGAAAAAGAACAAACTATCGAAGAAGTAAAAAAGGAGATGGCTGAATTGATGGAGAAGCGTATCAAAGATGCTATTGAAAAAGCTACTGAAGATGCTAATGAGCCACGCTACCTAACCACCTTGACAGATATTGAAAAATATGGAGTGCTTGGTAAAAGCCGTCAAGAGATCGCCCTCGGCACGATTGCACCAGAATATGCAAAATTCCCAGAGAAGGTCTTGGTTGTTTCTAAGATCGACAAAAAGAATATCAGTGCCTATGGGGAAGAATTTGAAAAAGATGTCCTTGCAATATCCGAAACTACTGGCGTTTCTGCGAGTAAAGCGAAAAATATGTTGAAGAAGTTGGCCACCGAGGGGTATCAGGTCACGAAAGATACAGTGAAACCTGAAACAGAGGTTGTCTTATTGCATTTCAATGGATGGGATGACTCTTACCCATCAACCCTTAAATGGGAGGTTCGGGTCAATGGCGGAAATAATCTGATTAGGGGTTATGACCCAAGGGGTATATTGATTATCCAAACCTTGCCCGAAGACCAAGACGGTGAAATCCAAAGGGTTTATGTTAAGGCTGGATACTTCGACCTTAAAGAGAAATTCAAGTTTGTACCCCATGCAGAAACAACTCTTATTGAGGAAAAGGAAGCCCTTGAAGAGGAGATAAAAGAACTCGAAAAGAAACTTGAAAAACCAGAGGTGATTGAAAAACGAGATATCACAAAGGCTACCATGTATGATGTGATGGTAGGATTTGTAAAATTAGACACCTTTTTTGTGCGGTCTGCGGCGTCCGGTGTTTACCTTGGAAGCATGAAGGTCAGTAAAGAGATGACAGGTTTTTCCTATGCTAATTTTCATACAATGTCAAGTGAATATAAGGGTGTAGTGCTAACAAATAGTCATGTTGGGGCTATGCTTTACCAAAGTTATATTTACGTTTCAAGTGATAAAGAAGTTATGTTTCTTGTCTTACCGGCATACGGTTTCATTCGATACACACAGGATAGTGATTCGATTGGTTCGCCTGTCGATATTTTAGCTATTGATGGCGCTCTCGTTGATAGCTATGACAATGATGCAATAATTTTAGTGACCTCTTCAATTAAAAGCCTTGAGAAATATGCTGCAAAGTTGGGGGATTCAGACAAAGTAGAAGAAGGTTTGGAAGTATGTTCAGTCGGTAGCCCCATGATGGTACAGAAACAACTCACCGTTGGGGTTGTGTCAAATACTAATTATAGTGTCCTGAAATCTCCTATTGCTGATGGTTGGTTAGCAGGTGGGATGTCCCGTAGAGATTTCGAATGGGTCATGGCGAGTACTATGTGGATTGACACAACCCAGGGAATTGGTGGGGTTTCCGGCAGTCCGGTCTATGCACTCGAAGGATCTCAGGCGGGAAAGGTAATAGGATTACGAAATATGGGTATGATGTCAAAACACGTTATAGCCGCACCGATTACCATGCAAAAGCCTGACCCCACATATTTGTTTGACAACATTGAATCTGGCCCATTACGAATAGTATTACTCAAGAATTGGAAAGTGGTTTTCTCTGGTTTTGACTATAAAAATGCAATCTATAACATAGCAATAAAAGAGTTCACAGGAGAAGATGAAACCGTAGAAAGTATATTACAGACTGGTAGCAGGCACTCGATTAGTGGGATGAACGGTGCTATCCCGATCAACTCTATTGTTGAATACCTTATGGAACGGGGGTTGCCTGTGGAGAAATTTGGCGCACGAAGTCCTTCCAGTAAATATTGGACAAGGTAGTAAACTAATAAGTGGGGATAGGGTCATTCCCGAACACTGGCAAACCTTGCCAGTTTCCCCATTAAACAAAAGGTAATATCGAAAGGTGGATATTATGAAGGAGATAAATCTAACACAAGGCCAAGTGGCACTCGTAGATGATGAAGAGTATGAAGAACTTAATAAATACAAGTGGTTTGCACATGACAATTACGGATGGACATTTTATGCAAGGTGAACGGGTAGAAAAGCTGATGGTAAAAGATATCTCATTCAAATGCACAGGGTTATTCTCAATGCCCCAAAAGATATGTTCGTAGATCATATTGACAGCAATGGATTAAATAATCAAAGGTCAAATTTAAGGCTTTGTACTAACCAACAGAATAACAGACATGCCCGCCCATATTCAAATGGTAGCTCTAAATTTAAGGGAGTTTGTTGGCATAAACGAATTAAAGAATGGCAAGCTAATATTAGAATCGATGGCAAACTCAAACACATTGGTTATTTTAAAAATGAAAAAGACGCCGCTTTAGCATACAATGTAAAGGCATTGGAATATTTTGGAGAATTTGCATTACCTAATGAAATCTAACGATACTGGACAAAATAAGTTCTTATTAGAGTTAAGAAAAGAACGGGGTGCTATTACTAGATCAATGCAACCTTGGATAATAGCTATTTTTGTATCAGTGGGGGTAGTGGGTGTGATAATCTTATCTATAATGGTGACAATGTAAAAAGGAGGTACTGAATGGATAAAAAGCACACGAAGTTCACAAAAATCCCGCAGTTCAGGGATGTGATTAGAAATGTTACTCGCCAAGCACAATTTCAGGGTCTTGACGAGAATGATGAACCTATTTTAAATCCAAATGCAAAAAAGCCAACTATTACCTTTACCGGGACTGTAAAATTACATGGAAGTAACTCGTCGATCTCTACTAATGGAGATGAAATTTGGTATCAATCAAGAAAGAGAATCATTACAGTTGATAAAGATAATTGTGGATTTGCTCAGTTTTGTACAGCAAGAAAAGAATCTATTGGTAAACTATTTACAGTAGTAGATATGAGAGTTGGTGAACCAGATGCTATCGTATGTATATTCGGTGAAATCTGTGGACAAGGTGTACAGAAGGGAGTATCCATTTCAGCACTACCAAGAATGTTTGTTATTTTTGCTGTGAAGGTTGTGCCAAAAGAAGGTGTTTCCTATTACATTGATTCAAAGGGTTTAAGTGATCCAGATAATTTAATCTATAATATCTATGATTTCCAGACTTTTGAAGTAGAGGTTGATTTTGAATATCCGAGCATAGCACAGAATAAATTTGTAGAATTAGTAAATGAAGTTGAAAGGGAATGTCCTGTCGGGAAAGCTTTGGGAGTTACAGAAGGCAATACAATAGGAGAAGGAATTGTATGGACTGCTTATTTTGATGGAGTAAAACATTCCATGAAAACTAAGGGAGAGAAACATTCTTCATCAAGAACCAAGACTATTGCACCTATAGATATTGAAAGACTTAATTCAATACAAGAGTTTGTTGAGTATGCTGTTACTAATAATAGGCTTAACCAAGCCATAGCAGAGATATTTGAAGGTGCTGAACCAGTAATACAGCAGATGAGTGATTTCTTAAAGTGGATTATAAGAGATATTGCAGATGAAGAAGTGGGTGTATTGGAAGAGAATGGGCTAATCCTAAAAGATGTTACCCGAGCAGTCTCAAATAAAGCTAGGTCATGGTTTCAGGAATTACTAAATAAAAACACAGGATTGAAATAAAAAGGAAAGAAAAAAGAAATAGATTGGTAAGTAGATGGTATGAATAATAAAAGGTGATAAAACCGTGAGGGTTCTACCACCTCAATTCACAATCACATATATGAGGTATGTTACTATGAACAAAATTATAGCACAAAACCAATCTAGTAAAGTCAAGTATAAAACTCTTACCCAGAAACGTCTCAAAGAACTTTTAACCTATAATCCCAAGACTGGATTATTTACCAGGAAAATGACGTGTAATAATGGTATAAAAATTGGTGCCGTGGCAGGGCACAAAAAATCTGATGGATACATTGTTATCAGAGTTGATAGGAAATTATATCATGCTTCTATATTAGCGTTCCTCTGGATGAAAGGTTTTATACCTGAATATGAAGTTGATCATAAAAACCGTGTTACTAGTGACAATAGATGGGAAAATCTACGTCATGTTACACATCAATGTAATGGAAGAAATCGTTCTGTTGGTAAAAACAACACATCTGGAATTATTGGAGTACATTGGGATAAACAAAGCAAAGGATGGCGTGCTAGAATTTCTACTGATGGTAATAGCAACCAAGAAAATCTTGGTTGTTTTCCTAATTTAAAAGATGCTGCAAGAGCTAGATGGTACGCAGAAATAAAGTATAATTTCCCTGATTGTAATAGCACCTCTTCTGCATTTCTTTTTTTACAAGAAAATAAAAAATAGAATGGGGGGGCAGCAATCACAGAAGACCTTGGTTTCAAGAATTGCTCAATAAAAATGCAGGATTATAGGAGGTGTTGAATGGAGAGTTCTGAATTGTTAAGTGAGATAAACCACTGTTTGAAAGAAGTTAGGGAAATTGAGAAAATTTTAATGGGAATATGGAAGCGGATCATACCAGGTGAAGAATTACCAAAAGGACTAAAATAGTAGAAGGAAAAGGAGAATGTATGCTAAAGAAAACATTGAAAAATCCAGATATTAGAAAAGAGAAGCCAAATTTGAAGTTGTGTACAAATCACTATCATTTTACAACAGGTAGGGGCAGGACATGGAATTCAGAGATGCGTGGGCAAGCTCTAAGTGACAACAAGGGCTGGTATAAATAATGACTTGTTTTATGGATGACGAAGGTAATATACGTAACCCTGAGAAGGAACTGATTCAGTATTCCCTTTGTACTTTAAAAAATCCATTTCATAAGCTAAAAAAGGAGAATAAAATGGCAGATGTAGGTAAAATTGAATTTAATGTAAAAGAAGGCTATGTACCCACAATACCAAAAGGATGGCCACAGCCGAAAACAAAGGAATCATTGATCCCAGAAGGTTGGAATAAACCAAAATCTGGTGGAATGACAGAAGCAGGTCATAATTTTAAAGTAGAATATATGAATGAAGAGATAATGGAGAAAAGGGAAGAAGAAAAAATTCCAAATGTATTAGACAAACAAGTTGGTGGAAGTCACTACAAACAGTACAAAATCCAACCATATGAATTTTTCATAGTAAATCAAATACCACACCACAAAGCAGCAATTATTCGTAGAATATTAAGATATGATCATCCAACAGGTAAAGGATTGGAAGATCTACAAAAAATAATGCATGAGATTGAGATGATTATCCAACTGGAAAATTGGGAGGAAACTGAAATTGACACACAAGTTGAGGAGAGTGCATGTTAGTTCTGCTATTGAGAAACGAATCCTCACATCTATGATTGTCTCAACACAGTTCAATCAGGAGATTGTTCATCTTTTAAACCTTGATTATTTTACTAATTCATTTATAAGAAAAGTAGCAAGATGGTGTGTAGATTTTTTTCAGAGCTATGAAGTAGCACCATTCAACCACATTCAAGATATATTCAATGAGAAACAGGTTGAATTAGCAGATGAAGATAGTGATTTAATACAGAAAATCTTAATAGATATTTCTAAAAAGTATGAACTGGATCAAGGTTTAAATGTGGGGTATAGTGTCGATCAGGCACTAAGGTTTTTCAAAGAACGTGAATTACAGATAACCCATGGTAATATAGGAATATTATTAGAAAAAGGAGATGTGGATGGTGCTGAGGAACAGATAAATAGTTTTACTAAAATAGCTAAGGTGGCTTCTGGATGGATTGATCCGTTGGATGCTAAGTATGTTGATGAAGTTTTTGAAAAAGAAAGTGAAATGTTTAAATTTCCAGGGCAATTAGGAGAATTTTTAGGAGGATACCAACGGGGATGGTTAGTGGCAATTGCAGCTTCATTTAAAAAAGGAAAATCTTTTTTTATGCAAGAGATCGCAATAGCTGCCATGCAACAAAGACTGAAGGTTGCTTTCTTTTCTTTAGAAATGTATCGTGCCGCATCGAATGAGCGTATATACAAAAGATTATTAGGGGCAGGGGCTGAAGAGGAGGGTTCCGCTGTCTACCCTTGTTTTGATTGTGCCTATAATCAAGATGGTTCTTGTAATAAATCTGAACGAACTAATGGTATTCCACTTACAACAAATGGTGCAAAGCCAACATTCTCCTATAATAATAAATACACGCCTTGTACATACTGTCGAACTAAGTGCCCAGAGGATTATAAGTTGGCTTGGTGGAAAGAGGTCATCGAACGCCCTGCTTTTAATAAAACCAATGTACAGAATCATATTGAAGCAATGGCTAAACTACATAGAAACAGCTATCAATTTAAAAACTACCCACGCTTTTCAGCAAATACCTCTGATATAATTAGAGATCTTGATATTCTCGAACAAACAGATGCTTTTGTACCAGATGTTATTGTCATTGATTACGCAGATATTTTACGACCAGAAGACAGTGGACCAACTACTGGTACTGAACAATTAGATAATACATGGAAGAGTCTGGCGAGATTGGCTGGAGAAAGGCATGCTTTAATTGTAACAGCATCACAAATAACAAGATCTGGTATGGACAAAAAACAAGTTAAGGCTGGTGATTTGGCCTCCTGGATTGGTAAGCTCGGGCACATCGATGTGTTCAGTAGTTTACAACAAACACCGGAAGAGAAGAAGGATGGCATAATGAGAGTTGGGTTATTGGCACATAGATACCGTGATTTTGATGAAAATAACAATTGCATGATCCTTCAAAAGTTAGATTACGGGCAGGTGTGTCTTGATTCAGAGATAATGAAGTAAAAAATTGAATATTTTTAAATAAAATGCATCTTATTTTCATAGAGGTGCTTTTTTATTGCAAAAAGCAAGAAAAGTATGCTATAATAGAATTAAGAAATTGAGAGAGCCAACACGGGGCAACATTAACATTTCAACTTTGAAAGGAGGAATATTATGTTAGCATACAGCGAAATTAATTACAAAGAGTTAAAAGCAATGTGTATTGAAACAAATTTAGGGGGGGTACTGGAAAATAATATTAAATATGTAGCGGTAAGTGGGGTACAATTGTATGATGACTTCATTGCTGCAATTGAAGGCTTGAATAAGGATCTTCAAGAAGAATTGCCTCGCAAGGTTATCGATTACTATAATAAGGTGATGTTTGATGAAGAACCTGAAGAGGAACAAAAGGAGTTAGATTTTGAACCAGTAGAAGCAAGGGAAGAATTTAATGTTCCTGTCCCCGAAGAGGAAGAGGAAGCTGATCCTATCCCTGATCCTGTTGTTAAAGTAAAGGCAGAGCCTAAGCCTGTTGTAGACGAGGAAGAAGGCGAAGAGGTAGAGCTTGAAACAGTGCCTATTAAAAAGGTAATGCGTCTGTCTACAACTCCAATGACCCCTAAAATTGAGGATAGCAAACTCACTATCAATTTTAAGGAATTGGATGTGACAGAAGTTTTTGACTTGCCTGTAACGGAAGATAAGGAAAAACTTGGGGTAGTGCGGAAAAAGGCAATGGCTTTTGCAAAAGAGAGTGGAGCAACAAAAGGCCAGCTCTGCAACATTTCTAAGATCCTTAATCAGGCTGGTTACTATATGAGATAAAATATTGTGGCAGTGGTGGAAAATGGTAAGGCTATTCAGGGGTATATCCCGACATCTTGCCAGTAGACGCTGGTTTAGGTTCCTGACAGGTGCGAAAGGCAGAATATCGCCAATCTAAGAACTCGTGGGTCGCTCCCAGAATGTCCTGTCATCCAGGTATTAAATCCTGGCTGCCACAACAACTTTAATCAAGTGTGCGCCCAGCGGAATGTAGGAGGTCGTGCGAAGGACGTTTGGTAGGGGTGGCTGACATGGCGGGATCACCGCGAGCCTAACTTGGCACTCATGTTGCGATGTGAGTGATTAGACCCAGGAACAGCATCTACCAGCCTCACACAATCCGGGTCGACCTGGGCGCACTTTAATACTTAAATTTTAAAGGAAAAAACAGAATGATACCTTACTGCAAAACTAAAAAGGGTGTCCTTTATTATGGGGATGCCATTGATATTCCTACAAGAATCAAACCAAACAGTGTTCATTGTGTGGTGACAAGCCCCCCATATTGGGGGAAAGTTATTTATGGTGTAGAAGGGGAGCTTGGATTAGATGAAACACCATTACTATACGTCAATAAATTAGTAGAAATTTTTAGGGGGATTAGAAAAGTTTTACACCCAACTGGTACTGTGTGGCTAAATATTGGGGATACTAATTGTGTGCCAAGTACAGTACGAGAAACAGTGTTAGGAATGAAACCAGGAGTTCCTGCTAAGAATAGAATAGGTGTGCCATGGAAAGTACTATTCGCATTACAAGAGGATGGTTGGAATTTTAGATGCGATATTGTTTGGTGGCGTAAAAATTCACCGCGTGAACCTGTCAGAGATAGACCAACATATGAACATGAATATATGTTTTTGCTGACAAAAAAACAGCACTATTTTTATGATAAGATTGCAGTAGAGTTACCATATAATGGGTACTTCGCAGGGACGCGTGGGAATATAGCCAAAGAAAGTGGCGGTATGTTTCATGGAGGGCATAATATAAAAGCAGAGCTAACAGGAAGGAATTTAGGATCTGTTTGGGATATAGCAACACAAGGTAGAACAGATTCACATTACTCTGCTTTCCCAGATGAATTAGCAGCAAGATGTATTAAGGCAGGAACATCGTTAAAAGGATGTTGTAGTAATTGCTATGCACCAATAAAACGAATGACAGAACGTAAGGATAAAGCAAGTCCTTTGAAAACTATTGGATGGGAACCTACCTGCAAATGTAATGCAAAAATTATACCATGCACTGTGCTTGATCCATTTATGGGTAGAGGAACTGTCGCACTAACAGCAGAAACGTTAGGTAGAAGTTGGATTGGTGCAGAATTGGGTGAAGAATCTTGTGAACTTATAAAACAAAACTTAACCAATAGAAAAGTTGGATTGTTACCATCAACAAAAGTACAAGATGGTTTGTTTAAAGGCGATGAAATAGATATTGAGATAAAAGGAGAAAAATAAATGAAAATTAAAAGATCAGAATTATTACAAGCACTAAACGCAGTGAAGCCGGGATTAGCCACTAAAACTGTTGTACAGCAAATGGAGCACGTTATATTCACAGGGCAGGATATCATTACCTACAACGAACAGACGGGCATCCTATACCCCTTTGAGACGGAATTTGAGGCATCTGTGAACTATAACGATCTCTACAAAATCATAACTAAAATCAAAAAAGATGAAATCGATTTGACAGTAGAAGGATCTGAATTATTGATTACTACAAAGACTACTAAGGCAGGTTTAGTAACCATGAATACAGGTGAGATTGACGAAAGTCTTAATGGTCTGATCAATCAATTACCTGATGAAGAGAACGGTCTTGAGTGGCAGAATCTACCAAGTGATTTCATAGATGGTGCACTACTATGTATTCCAGCAACTTCACGGGATCTATCACAGGGTACGCTGGCTTGCCTATATGTTAATGGGACTAATATGATATGTAGTGATAATCAACGAGTGAGTTGGTATGAGTTGAGTGAAGCTGTAGACGCTGAATTCTTTATCAGAGCTGGAACAATTAGGGAATTAGCCAGTTTTGACATAAAGAGGTTATGTGTATCTGAATCATGGGTACATTTTATCACAGAGAATGATGTAGTGTTCTCAACAAGATTGATTAGAGGAAAGTCTTTCAATTATTTTTTAGATATGTTTGATGGGTTCAAAGGAACAGCTGTGAAATTACCGGAAGGACTAAAAGCATTGGTGGATGCTGCGGCTGTTATGGCTGAAGACGAAGATGTGCGAAATATGAAAATAACATTGCGAGAAGGTGAAATGATCTGTGCAACTCAAAACGCACGCGGGTGGATCGAGGAGCCAGTACCTATTAAATTTAATAAGAAAACACCTATCGATTTTCAAGTCAGTGCTGTATTTTTACAACAGATTTTGAACCTGCCTTTACAAATGACAGTAGGAAAAAACAAATCTTTGTTTGAATCTGGAGCATTTAAACATATATTGCTGCATAAGGCTAAGAAGAAGGAAGTAGGGGAGAAGCTATGAAAGAAGATGATTTCAAGATAGATGCGGGGGGCAATATCAAAGGTCTTAATGGTTTGTTAGGTGGATTGGGCAACATTGGCAAATTGATAGAGTCTGCTTCCAAACTTGCTGAAAGCACAGGAAATCTTACAGATGAACAACAGGAGCGATTGGCCGAAGCAAAAGAAATGCTTGGAGAACAGGGAATGACCACCTCTGGGAATGATAAATTTCAGATTGCTCACGGATTCAATATATCAAGCATGGGCGGCAGATCTGCGACTGACAAGCCCCACCGAGAGAAATCTTCCGGTTCGGCATTTACAGGAGGAGGCAAGAAAAGACCCAAAACGTCACCGAAGCCTCCTGAAGTAGAGAGGCACGAACCGATTGTGGATCTATTCGAAGAAGATGATGGTATACATATTGTTGTTGAGATGCCTGGTATCGAAGAAAAAGAGATCAGTCTGGGGATCAATGAGAAGGCCCTGAGCCTTGTTGTCAATGGCAAAAGAAAATATCAAAAGGAGATTGATCTCCCCCAACCTGCCAGGTCTGAGGACATGGCCTGGACATATCGAAATGGGATATTGGATATCAAGATAAAAAACCAGAGGACAAATAAATGAAAGCATCAGAATTGATTAGCGAATTACAAAGAATGGTTAAAAAACATGGAGATCTTGATTGTATGCGCCAAGATCTTGATAATTATAGTTGGTGTGATTTTGATGTTGAAAATATTGAAGTAGATTCGTTAGGGTATCGTAAAGAACCTATTTTTAGAGTGAATTAAAGGATAACTAAATGCAGGGATTTTTCACACCAGAAGAATTGGAAGAGAGAACTCAAATAGAGTTTGATTTTGATGAAGGCCCTAACTGCCAACAGTGTGGTTTGTTTAGAAATTGCCAAAGTCCTAAGATGAAGTATACTGGACAAGGTGAGAAGGGTGTACTCATTGTGGCAGAATCTCCAGGAAAAAATGAAGACCAACAAGGCATTCAGCTAATTGGAGATGCAGGGCAACTGTTAAGGCAAGAGCTTAAAATTCTCAAGCTGGATTTAGACAAAGATTTTTGGAAAGTGAATGCCATAAATTGCAGGCCCCAATCACCAACCGGAGCAAACAGACCACCAACTAAAACAGAAATAAAATATTGTAAACCGTTAGTTGACAAAACAATTAAGGAACTAAAACCAAAATTTATCTGGCTTATGGGAGGTAAAGCCATTGAGTCGATGTATATGGGCAGATTCAGCAAACTTGCAATCAATCGATGGAGAAAGCTGTGTATACCTGACAGAAAAACAGGCTCTTATGTAATACCACTATTCCATCCAAGTTATATTTTAAGAAATGACTACGATGAAAACCTGAAAGGAACATTCAAGAGAGATCTGAAGTGGGCTGTTTCGTGTATTAAAAAAGAACCTTTCGTATGGACAGATGAGCGAGAAGAGGTAGTTTGCCTATACGACTTTGATCAGATTATCAACACATTACAGGAAATATTACAGCAGGCTAGCAATAGACCAATGCAACTATTTCTTGACTATGAAACAAATGCCCTAAAACCCCAATGGCCAGGAGCCAAAATAGCAACTATCTCACTTTGTCAAGGTCATGATAAAATCGCTTATGCTTTCCCATATCAGTACAGTGATTTTTTCAATAGAAAACAGCAGACTCATATCAAAGCAATGATGCGTAAGTTGTTTCAACACCAACAGATTTCATGGGTAGCACAGAATATAAAGTTTGAAGACGCTTGGACCAGAATCATCTTGGGAGTAAGGCCATACAGCTGGCAGTGGGATACAATGCTTGCTTCTCATATTGAGGATAATAGATCAAGTTATACAGGATTAAAATTCCAGAGTTATGTCAAGTTTGGTTTAGAGCCTTATAATAAAGAGGTTGAAAAATATCTAAAAGCTAAAGGAAAAAGTCATTTCAACAATGTAGATAAAGCACCATTAGACCAGCTGCTTTTATACAATGGTCTTGACACAAAAATGACTGCGAAATTGTGTCAAAAACAGATGGAAATGTTTACCCTAACCCCACGATTAAACTCAAAGAATAGGCTATCAGAGGCATATCAACTGTTTCATCAGGGTACACTGGCTTTTTCTGACATGCAAATGAATGGTATTTGTATTGATGAAGAGTACTACAAAAGAGAAGACCAGAAATTAACTACTGAGATAGATTTAATTGAGAATAAACTTAAAAACAGTGAAGAAGCTGTACAATTCGAAGAAGAAACCAAGAAAGAACTTGATTTTGGATCGACAACGGATTTGGGTAAATTGTTTTATGAGGTACTTGGTTTGCCTGCACAACGTACAGCTAAGAAAAATTATCAAGTTGATGTAAACGCTCTTGAGAATATAAAGTTGCCTTTCGTAGATGATTTGTTACGATTGAGGAAGTTGGAGAAGGTGAAAGGGACTTACATTTCACAATTATTGAGAGAAGTGTCTAACGGGAAGGTCTATCCGTTCTATTCTCTAAATATTCCAGTGTCATATAGAAGTTCGAGTTCCGCTCCGAATTGGCAAAATCAGCCCGCACATGATGAAGAAGCAGGTAG
>Ga0222628_1000364_pt1 | contig 20048 bp, 27 predicted proteins | sample AntAcemetageno95_FD_179860 | JGI IMG/M metagenome (GOLD analysis project Ga0222628, IMG submission 179860) | Saline water microbial communities from Ace Lake, Antarctica - #95 | ecosystem: Environmental > Aquatic > Non-marine Saline and Alkaline > Saline | place: Antarctica: Ace Lake | collected...
TTTGTCCGTTTTTGTTTTCCTTTACTTGAAGGATTAGTTTCTTTTGTTTTGTCATAGGTTTTATAGGTTATTTAGGTTTATATAGTTATGGGTGTTAAGGGCTTTGTTTACAATCTATCATTTAATTTTTTTAATAATTTTTGTGTTTGTTTCTGTGTTTTTAGCTGTTCTTTCTGAACTGCGACGTGGAGTTTTAGGTTTTTGTTATATTCTTTCATAGCCGGGAAAACTCCCTTTAGATTTACTATTTCTTTTATGTTGTCTTCTACTTGTGGCGTGTCGTCTTTCCATCCTGTTTTATCCTTTGAATTAAAAAAGTTATCTGCGGAATTTATCTTTAATGGGTCTTCACCTTCGAACTCTTCTAATCCCTGGTCGTCTTTCCTGGAAGCGTCGACCCAAAGAATAGTTTTATTCCCTTTGTTTTTTACGTTAAGTTTTCTACCTTTCTTTAATAACCACTTCGCGAACTTGTTAAATATTAATCCGTAATGTTCCCTAAAAACTTCTATCCCATAAACCCCGGAGAATCCAAACCTTTCTTTTAGGCTTATTATTAAATTGTCTATGTCCCTTAATTGGCTAAACTTCGAATATAGGGCGTTGTCTGAATAGTAAGAGTTGTTAGAATATATTGTTAAAGTTCCGTTTTTGTTAATCCAAACCGTGCAATTATCTTTAATTAATTTTAATGAACCAAAACTTAACTCTTCTAGGTTTCCTAACTCAAATTCTTTTTTTACCTTCTTCTTTTCTAAAAGGTTCGATTCCTTTGGAAAGTAGATTTTAAAGTTAAAAGCGTGTCCCCTTTTGTTAAGCTTTTTGTGAACTTTGTTTTTAGTTACCCTAGGGTGTAAATGTGAACTTGGTAAGACCTCAATAACAAACTTTCCCCTTCTCTTAATGTAACCCGAAGTCTCCAATCGTCGAAGGTGATTAGCCAAAGCCGAAGGTTTTAGAGTAAGTCTTTTTCGGATTTGTGCCTTAGTTAATCCGTCCTTCAAAAGCCTAAATACTTCGTCATGTTCACATCTTTTTTTTAGGGGTGTCATAGGGGTTAAATGTGAACTTCATATTTAAACCTATCGGCTTTTTAGTTCCATGAGAAATAAAGGGATGGGGGTGGGTCTGCCGGTTATAACGCGTGAAATCGCCGGACGTCTTGGTTTCCTTGCCCCCGATACACCCTTTTTTACTTAATATTATCATGTTAACAAACTATTTAAGGGTTTCCATAGGAAATTAAGGTTAGGTTTTAGTCGTAAAAGGTATGTTTCCTGTGGAGATTAAATTAAAATTGCACTAGATAATAAAAGAAGTCTTTTTACCGCTTCCGTCTTACTAATCCCTAGGGTTTTATATTTTTCTTTTAAAAATATTTTTTCATCCTCTTTTAATGGGTCTAACATATTGTAAACAGAACTAAAAAGTATTTAAATTTTACCATGTTCCGGGCTTGAATAAATTAAATTTTTTCTTTGCTTGTGTCCCAGGTCTACCACCGCCTAAGTTATCCATTTGCGTAAAAATCCTAGAACTATTTAGGTCTTCCATTGTTTTACCTCGAAGAGAACGCCTATAAGTTGATTCTATCGAATGTAAAATAGTGATAATTGTTAATTGGAATCTTGTTTTTTTAAATTCTGTATCCATTCCCATTTTTTCATAATTACAATAAATAAAGTTCGCCATTTCGTCGCCGAGGTCTGCTAATATTTCGTTAATCCTCATTTCATCATAAAAAGAAAGAATAGTATTTTTGTCTATGTAATTTCCTATTATTGACATAACGGCGTTAACTCCGTAGTCGTTGAATAAAACTAAATCTGTGTTAACTTCCTCTAATTCGTTTCCCTCTTTGTCTGTCTGAATAACCCCTTTGTCGTCTAAAACTTTTCTTTTAGGTTTAGCCCAATATTCGTTACCTTCCGGGTCTGTTGCTATATATTCCCCTCGTAAGAAGTGTTCAATCTTTCCCAACATTTCCCCGGTATCTACTTGGAAAACGATTAAATTAGCGTCTTCTTGCCCCTGGTAAGATGCGGTAGATAGGGCGGTATTAAGTTGTTGGTTCTTTTCTCTTAGTTCGTTAGCTTCTCCTTGTAGCTTGTTTAAAAAATCTTCACCTTCCATAATAGTTTTTGTTAACAAAATTATATAAATCTATCGTTTCTTCTTCTTGGTAGAACGCTTGGTAGTTTTTCTTTTAATTGGTGTTCGTGTTGTCCTCTTAACTGTCTTCCTGGTTGTTCTTTTGGGCGTGGCTGTTCTTCTCGCTGTTCTCTTAATTGGCTTCCTTTTTGTTCGAGTTGGACGGGTAACTTTTCTAACCGTTCTCTTTACTATTTTTCTTTTTTTCGGTTTCGTGATTTGCTTAATTCTTCTTCGTAAAGTTATTTGCTTCTTTTCTTGCCTAGTGTCTAATAATCTTTTCCTCTTCTCTATTACTTTTCCCTTCGGTAATGCCTTTCGCTTTCCCTTTACGATTCTATAAGTTCTAAATTTCTTCTTCGTTCTTTTAGCATATCCGGAAGGAATCTTTAACTTTGTTTTTCCAGGCTTTCCCTTTGTTTTTTTTAATCTTGCTGTCCTAGATAAAGAAGTGTCTGTTATGTAATTTCTTAGGTTTTTAGCTTGTCTTTTTCCTAGTGGGACTTTGTTAATTTTTATTAGTTTGGGTTGTTTTTGTCCCTTTCTTTTCTTTAGTGGTCTTGCGTAAACGTTGTAAGCTTGAACTTTTCTTTTTGTAACTTTTCTTTTCTTTGTCTTTCTTCCTTTTGGTAAAATTGCCGGTTTACCTGGTGTTACTGGCTTTCGTGGGGATTTAGGAGACCTCGGAGACTTGGGGGACTTTGGAGAACGCGGAGACTTTGGAGACTTGGGAGATTTAGGAGACTTCGGACTTTTAGGAGACTTGGGAGATTTAGGAGACTTCGGACTTTTAGGAGACTTCGGACTTTTAGGAGAACGTGGAGACTTGGGTTTTTTTCTTGGTGAAATAGTAGGACGCTTTAGACTTATTGCCCTTCTACTCTTCGCCCTTCTTGATACTGGCTTTTTGTAACTTATTGGCTTCTTGTTTATTTTAGGTTTTGATATTGTTTTTTTTACTGGTTTTCTCTTTGAAATTGGTTTACGTCCACTTCCCCCCCGTGGCTTAGGTTTTGGTTTAGGCGACGGCTTAGCTTTTGGCTTTGGCTTTACTCCTGGGTCTTTGTGAGTTTTTGGTTTGTAAGTCTTCGGTTTTATTGCAGTTGATTTTATTGTTTGTTTCTTTGAACCTAACTTAGAAAGAATCCCCGCACTTATCTTATTAATAGAAACATACCTACCGCCGACTTTCTTAGCACTTGATAACGCATAATTAAAACCTGTGGCTTTCTTTAACATTTTGTCTAATTGCCTTACCTTTGCTTTTGACAATACTCCTTTTTCGAATTGTGTAATTAGGGTTTTTATTTTTCCGGTTGCCTTAAAGACTTTTGCCGTAACTATTGGTATACTTTTACCCTCGGCGATTGTTACCCCTACCTTCTTAACTCTCTTAATTAATTCTCCTGGGGCTAAGGTTAATTCACTTTCTCCGGATAAAAAACCAACTCCTTTAAATTTCCCGGTTTTCTTTACGTTGTATTCTAATAATTTTCCTGTTTCTTTCTTCGTTAATGTCGCCCCTTTTTTGGCTTTGTTATATATTATTTTTATTGCTTTTGGTAAAGATTGAACTTTTACATTTTCAAATAAAAGAATTTGTGGTTTAGATTTTCTAAATGTTACGTCTTCGCTTAGGGCGTCTATAAGGTTACCGGCTTTTTCTTTAATTACTCCTAACCTAGAAGGTCTTATTTTTCCCGTCGGGTCTGCGAAAAAAGAACGTTCTAATAAACCTTTAGCCCCTTGCTTCTTTATTGCTGTGTCTAATTTAATAAGATTCTTTTTAGTAATTATTCCCTTGTCGAATTGTGCTAGTAGTGTTTTTGTAGCCTTGTTAAAGTCTGCTTCTCCCGGTATTGGTTTTCTTATTAATTTACTTCTACTTCTTAGAACTCCTAAAAGGCTGTCTGCCTGGGAAGATATAACGGACTTAACAGTTTTCCCGGCTTTTGATACCTGGGAAGCTAGGGTTTCTGTTGGAATCTTACCAACTACTTCTAATTTAACCGGCTTACCCGTTCCGGTTTTAACCGTTAATGTTTCCCCTATTTTTGCTTCTCCGACATATTTAGGGTTTAACTTTGTTAGCTTATTCGAACCCGCGGTTTTTAACTTACTAAGCCCCGCCTCTGTTCCTTTCAATAAAAGAATTTCTCCCCCTATTTGTATAAAGGCTTCCCCGGGTGATGTTCTTAATAATGTTCCAAATTCCTTACCGCCTTTTTTTATTGCCGAAGGTAGATTTTTTAACATACCTGGGTTTCTTGCTAATCTATAAGCGGTTTCCGGAATGTCTATTACTCCCCTACCAAAATTAACAATAGTTCCCGCCCCCGCTAATCCCATTAATTCTAATTCCTTTAACGAACTTAATGGTTTTCCTAAGTTTCTTTCTTTGGCTGTTCTTAAAACTCCTCTTCTTTGTGATATTTTAGAACCTAAGCTACCCAAACCCAAACCTTCGGATAAAACCCCGCCGTCCGGCGTTCTTACATATCTCGTTACCGTTCCAAAAGGCTTACCTGTTCGCGGGTCTTTAGGTAAAGTTGTAACTGGGCTTTTTGTCGGGGCTGTTGGTGTTCTTATGGAAGAACTCCCCCCCCCCGTGCTTCGCCCCGTTCTTCTGAAAGTTTCTATATCTGTTCCCGGTCTTACTGGACCGGCGAAAACCGTAGGTTTGGGTAGTCTTGTTGTCCCGGGTCTTAATGGTCCTACAAAATCATAGGGGACAGTCTTAGAAGTTGAAGAACCGCCGGAAGAACCGCCGGAAGATTTTGGGGCGGAAGGTTTAGATTTGTAGAAGCTAGGCGGGGAAGGTGCAATATAATATTTTCCCGTCTTGGGATTCCTCTTTATTACCATAGTTAACTTAACTAACCTAAGTTTAAATAATTATCTTTTTGTAACTTTTTTGGAAAACTTAACCATTAAGTATCCTATTGAATAAACTATTAGCACGACGATAAAAGAACCTATCAATATTCCGAAGTATTCGGCTAAGTAAAGTTCCCCGTAGATTCGTAAATTATAAACTGCCTGGATTAGAAAACAAATAATAGCCGTTGCGTAGAACCAGGGGGACTTAAAACCATTTTTATATTTCATTTATTATTACTCTCCTTATCGCCCCACTTTTTCCTAATAATATTATTTCTGTTAATTCGTCGCCTATTTCAAAATCTTTTAATGCTGTTTCTAAATTTTCTATAAAGAATCCCATAAAATTACATGATATTAAACTTTATAAGCCTTTCTTTTTGTTAATAAAATTTATAAACTAGAAGTTCTTTAGTTTGGTATGGGTAATAAAGAAGAGGGTTATAATGTTTCTGAATCCGGAAATTGGAATACCGCCGCGGACTATTCACGTTTAAAAATAATGAAGCCTTTAGATTATTGCGACCATTACGAGAATATCGCCCGTTTTGGTTATGATACTTTAATAGAACAATTAGAAAACTTCGGAATCCCCCTAGACACCTTAAAGCTTATTGGATTCGAAAGATTGGTTAACGAATTAATTAAATTGTGTGGAAATTCTAAGTTTGCTATGAAGTCCGGCGGGACTTTGGACGAATTAGAAAAATTAGAAAAGAAATTAAAAGAACTTCGTAAATTAATGCCTATGTTGTCTAAAACTATCAAAACTCAAAAAAGAAAGGAAACCGTCTTAATTCCGGATAAATATTATAAGGCTTTAGACTTTGTAACCGAAATTAAGGCTAAAATAAACGAACCTCTAAATAAGAATCACTTAATTTTTACCAATAAAGAAGAGTTCGACCCAAAAGCCTACAAGAAACAAATAATCGACGACGCGGTGAGTAGGGGTTAATAATGAAACATGTAGTCTTTACCATTAAGGATATTGTAGAAATAATTAACAAAAGACAGGTTAACGAGTTCGATAGTAACGGGGCTGTCTCCGGAGACCGTGGAAACGGTAAGTCTACTTTAATTAATAAGATACTTTACAGGTTTGACGACTTCGACCCATGGAAACACCAGGTTTACGATAGGGAAAGCGTAATAGCTTTGTTAAAGTCTGAAAAGAGGGGTAAGGTTTGGGATGATGAAGCGATTAACTCCGGATATAAAAGAAACTTCCAAAACAAAGGGCAACAAGAATTAATTAAGATTCTTACCACTTACCGGGACAATTATAATACTTATTGGTCTGCTATTCCTAATTTCTTTAGTCTTGATAAGGATTTAAGAGACCTTTATTTTATTCATCTCCACGTAATCGAACGAGGTATAGTGGTTGTTCACATGCCTTTACAGGGTAGGCTTTATTCCCAGGATAGATGGGACGCAAAATATAACGCAAAAGTAGAGGAAAGTTGGAGTAAACGTATGCAAAAAGACCCGAACTTTAAACCACCTTACCATAAGTTAAGCACGTTCCGGGGCTATCTATTCTTTAAGGATATGACCGAGAGACAGAAGAAACTTTACAAACATATTAAGAGAACTAAGCGTAACGAATCTTTCTTAACGGATGAAGAAAAAGCGAAGAGTAAGGAGTTATCTTTTATGGATAAGCTATTTAACTTATTAATTAAAAACAAACTAACCGCTAACGGTATAATGCAATTATGCTTACTGGAAGATAAGAAATATTCCTCTATTAACGCTTCTCTTAACCGTATGCTTAAAGATAGGGGCGAAACTAAGACAGTAAAAGACTTCTTACAACAACCTAATAATAAGGGTTTCCATAATAAGATACAGGATGAAATAAGTAAAATAATTCCTACCTTCTAGTCTATTTACACCTAATTACTATTAGGCGAAAGGTTTAAATAAGACCTTCTCCTAAATTAATTATGGATGTTAAAACCGTATCGCTAGGCTTCGGGGTTGAGGTTGAGATAAGAACTAACGAACAAACTAAGATACATAATTTAAAATCGAACGGTGAACCCGTAAGTAATCTAGGGGTAAAGTTTTTAGAATGAACAAGAACCCCGAACGTCCGGACGACATGGATAATATTGTTTCTGAATGTGTGAATCCAACAACACCGGAAGAACCACAACACGAGAAAGCCGAACGCGAAATAAGGAAGGCGGTGTTTGGGGATGAATGAAGTATACGCCCCGTCTTCTAATCTTAAAGAAGGGGTAAAAATGTGTAAATCTCTGGGGTGTTTTGGGACAACGCGGGACTATACCGGATATTGTAGCGAATGTTTAAAATTAGGAAGGGGTAAAAATGAGGTTTAATAGCATGATTCGGGACAACGACAGGAAGGAAGACAACACAAAATATATTATGTATGCTGTCTTATTTGCGATTGTTTCTTTCTTTGTTCTTAATATTGCGTTCGATATTGCGGTAGTTGTTCTCACCCTGGCTTTAAGGTATTGGTGGGCTGTGTTAATTTGTGTGGTTATTCTTATGTTTCTTAGAAAAAGGGGGCGGAAAAGTGAGAGTTCCTAAAATCAAAGTCTTAAATCTCTATGCCGGAATCAGTGGTAACCGTAAGTTTTGGCGTAATGTTGACGTTACCGCCGTAGAAAATAACGGGACTATCGCGGGTATCTATAAAAAATTCTTCCCTAATGATACCGTTATAGTCGGAGACGCCCATAGTTTTTTACTTGAACATTATAAAGAGTTTGATTTTATTTGGAGTTCTCCCCCATGCCCTACACATTCCAGAATGAGAAAATCTTTTTTACCACGTGGTAAAACTAAACCGGCTTATCCGGACATGACCCTTTACCAAGAAATAATATTTTTAAAACATCATGCCGTTACGCCCTGGATAGTCGAGAATGTTAAGCCCTACTACGAACCATTAATAGAACCTCAATATTTAGGTAGGCATTGTTTTTGGTGTAATTTTAAAGTAAAACCTGTTAATTTTACCTTGCAAGGTGATTTAATCCAAGGTTCTAAAATAAAAGACCTCGAGGTAAATAAGGGGTTTGATTTAAGTTTTGTTAAAGGATTGGGTAAGAGAAAAGACCAGGTGTTAAAAAATTGTGTTAATTCTAAACTTGGTAATCATATTTTTACGTGTGCTTTCCCTAATCGAGGTAAAAAATGAAAGTCCCCTTAGATAAGTTCGAAGATTGGCTAAGAAATAAGAACCTTAAAGAAAGAAGCGTAGAGAATTACGTTTATTATTTTAACAAATTTACGGCGGAGAGTTTCACCCAGGAAACAATAAGTAGATTCTTAGCCGATAAGACAAACCGTAACAGTATATCCCGGGGTTTTCTTGTCAATTTTAAGAAATTTCTAACTATTAACTATAAAGAACTTGGATTTTCCCAGGAATCCCGGTTAAATATTGCCGAAGTTGAACTACCAAAGCTTACCGGTAGGGTTAAACAAAGGATAATTAAGCCTATCCCACACGAACATATCGAACTTTTAGAACGTAATTTAGAGACAGAAAAGGAAAAGTTAGAACTTCTTTTAAGTTATTATTGTGCTTTGAGGTTGGGAGAACTTCTTAAAATTAATATCCTTTCTTTTGATTGGGAGAAGTGGAAAAAAGACCCTTCTAAAATGGGAGAATGTCGGGTTTTGGGTAAGGGAGACAAGGAAGGAATAGCCCTAGTTCCGGCGGTTCTTATGAAAAGGGTAGCAATTTATATTAAATCTAAAAAGTTTATGTCTTTGGATTCTAGGATTTTTATTAGGGGGAATACTGATATTAACTTAAAGAATAAAAGTAGAACCTGGCAAAATAAATTAAGGGAAGCCGGATTAAAAGCCGGATTAACTAAGCGAGATTCGGAAGGAAACGTAATTAAGGATACTGCGATTCACCCGCACAGACTAAGGCATAGTTACGCTTCATATCTTCTTAATGAGAAAGGCTTAAACCTAAAAGAAATCCAGGAAGTTCTACGTCATGCGTCCTTACAAAGCACTCAAATTTACACACACACGGACAAGGAAGCACTTAAAGAGAAGTTGGAAGCTTAGTTTTAGTCGTGTTTTTATGGTATCGAAATAATACTTTAAGTTACTTTTAATTAAAGTATTATTTAATAGAAAAATTCTTATTAAAGTTATTCGGCTAAACGTTTAATAAGAAATAGCGGGGGCGGGATTTGAACCACGCGATTTCTCGGATATGAGCCGAACGATTTAACCAGGCTAATCTACCCCGCTACTAAAAAAAATAAAAAATAAGTTCTTTTTGTTATTACTTGCTTGGCTTAACTTCCGGTTCTTCTGTTGCTTCTTTCTCCGGTTCTTCTGCGGTCTCTTCTTCGTCTAATGTGTCTTCCTCTTCTTCCGGGTATAGATAATCAACAGAAACTTTACGGAAAAGTTCGTTATCTTCCAAACATGCTACAATTTCGTTAACCTTCTGCTTCAAAGCTGTTACTTCTGATTCCAAAAGGTCAATCTTAGCGTTTAATTCTTCTTCCATTTTTATTTACCCCCTTTCATTTCTGTAAAATTGACTTGTGTAAAGTTGATTTTCGAAAGGTCTAGTTCTACGTAGGCTAAGGGCTTTATAATATTAATGCCCCTTTCATCAAAAGAAAAATCTAAAAGTGTCGGGTCTAATGATTCACAATAACAAGAATAAAAACCACCACTTTCTTTAAGTTTTGTAGCACTATATTTAAATGGGTCGTCGATACATTCCCCGTTTTCTTTTATCATAAAAATCATAAGTCCCACGAAGGCTATAAAGAGAATTATAGTTATCCCGGCAACTATAAGCAAATTCCTTTTATGGTTATTCATTTTCTACTCTCCGCCCAGGCAAAAAAAACCGCCATAAGAATTACTCCTATCGCTACCAACCAGGATATTAAAGTTGGATTCATGTTTTCTTTTTGGTTTTTGATAATTTAATTTTTCTTATTTGTGATTTTTTGTTTTTAATACTTCTTTCTAACGACTTTATTTTTCTTTCTTCATGGTCTTTTTTGGGTTTTAATTTTTCTTCTTTAAGCTTTTCTTTTTGCGACTTTATTTTTAATTTTATTCCGTGTATCATCATTTCTTACCCCACTTCTTTCTACCCGCTTCTACATAAACTTCTTTGTTAGTCATATATTTAGCAAAAATCATAATCCCCGCGAAGGTTGAACCAATCCCCAGGAGATAACCCATTATAAAAAATTCTAATCCGTTCATTCTTCTTTACCTGGTAATTTAAAAGGTTCGTCCGCCGGAAAAAGGGGGGCGGTAGTTTTAGGCTTCTTATTGTCTACTTCTCCCGCTAAGGACACCCCCGAAGCTTCTTTTTCCTTTGGACTATTAATTATTTCTTCTTCCGGTTCGGGGTGGACGTCTTCTATTGTTTCTTCGGGTTCTTCCTTAATCTCTTCTACCACCTCTTCTTTTTTCTCTTCTCTTCCTAGGAGTTCTTTAAAATTAACTTCCTTTCCGTCGTTAAAAAATCTTTTATCTTGTTTCTCTAGTTTCTCCGGGATATTTTTAAATAAATTTCTTTTCTGATATATTAAAATTACTTTAAAGACTATAAACCAAATTATGACAAAACAAATTATCGAGAATAATATTAATGCTATCATGCTGTAATAACCCCGCTTCCCGAGGTTGTCTGTGCTAATTTTATTAATTGGTCTGCGTGGTCTATTAAAAGTCCTACTTTGTCGATTAGCCCCCCAACCTTAGAGATAATAAATATAAAGGATAATGTTAAAACAAAAATCAAAACCACTAACCCTATTACGTCCTTAAATTCTCTCCACCAGGGTTGAGACTTATCGCGGTAGTTTCTCTTAATTAATTCTTTAAGGTTAGTCCATGCGTATCTTTGGTCGGTGTGGTCGTAATCTAAATTGGCTTCTGTCATTTCCTTATTCATGTTTTTAAGGGCGAAGTTTACTATCTCCCTATTATTCTTAATCATAAACCAATAAGCGTCTTTACCCATTCTTTTAACCGGTCTAGGTAAATATAGGTCTTTTTCTTTTATGTAGAAAACGCTAATGTTAGTTTTCGGTATTATTAGTTCCTTAGCTGTGTCTTCTCCTACCGGTATCGGTATGCCGTTGACTTCTTCGAACCAAAATATTTTTTTATTATAATCCTTTTTCTTTTTCTTTAGATAATAAACGGCGTAGAATACCCCGCCCACAACTAAAAATAAGAAAATTAATAAAATAAATTGACCTACTCCACTTAACATACCCGATAAATTAAAATTAGGTAATATATTATCTGTGCCGGGTATTCCTAAAACCATAATAGAATACACTCATTAAACTTTATAAATCTTTGTTTTTGTTAACAAAAACACTACGAAGAGGGGGCGAATTTTCGCCCCTCTCTTCTAAAAAAAGAAAAAACTAATAGTCATACTAGACTATCTAATATCCGGAGTAACCCGAACCGCCTTTCTTATGTCCCTTAGCAATCATCATTACAATAGCTAGAAGTCCTACCAACATAAATATTAATAGAACAATCGCGGCGATTGTAAAGAATGTGTTAGAGAATCCAAAGAAAGTCCCGAAGCCTTGGGTCAAATTGTTAATAACGCTTTCCGTGTTATTATATCCGGCTGTCCCACTTGCGAAACCTAAGTTTCCACTTAGATTACCGTAAATCATCAACCAAACAATACCAATAAAACCGATTACTCCTAGACCACCTAGAATTAATCCCGCTTCCTGAACCTTTTTAGCAACATCCATTTTCTAAAAACCCCCTTTCAGAACTATTAAAAATACACTCTTTCATAGTAAATATAGTGTTAACAATTATTTAAATGCTTGTTAACAAAAATATTACTTCTTTAGAAGCCAAATTACTATAAAAATCATGCCTATTACAAATATTTCTATGAAAATATCCGGTTGAATTATCTTAATGAAAGTTCCTATTAATGAAACGAAAATAGTAGCAATCGCACTTACACCCATAGCACTTATCATATCCGATTTTAAGAACTTGTCTTTATCCCTATTGTAAAGAATCATTGAAAGAACAATAAAGAAAGCCCCCATAATCTTCGCGTAAAATTGATAGTCGCAACTGGTGGGGAAAGCCAATATTCCCGTTATGCTATTATCCACTAATGTTTCTAGTCCCGCACATACCATTTTAACCGCCCCCTAACTTGTAGACTACCCAAAGACCTATTATAATCGTTAGAATTAGCATAGTGCTAAGAATCGAAACTATGATAGGGTCTATTCCTAGGAAGACTACCGGTAATTTAATTATAGTGTTAAAAGTTCCTATTATCATTCCGTTAAAAACTTTTCCCGTAGAAACTATGGAGAATAATAGAATAGTTCCGAATCCGGAAGTCGGGTTTTCACTTTCGAATAATGTTTTTTGTGCCTGGCTTTTGTCTCTAAGTCCGCCTAAATCTGTTCGAAGTTGCCCGTAGGTATCGTTCATTAAAGAATTTTCCATAAATTGATTTTCTATATTATTATCGCTTTGGAAGAATGACCCGAACGCGAATAAGGAAAGTATAACTAAACCTACCAACATAAAGTTAACGAATAAATCGTAAAACTTAGCCATTCTAAGCGTTCCTATCCTTATTTAATTTATAAATTCCCACAAATATTATTACCAATATCCAGATTCCCGACGCACCAACACCTATTAAGTTTCCGGATATTATCCCCATTCCCAAAGCCCCCGCGAAGGTTAGACCTAGTGATATTAAAACCCCGGTCTTTGAACCACTAAACATAAAAATAAAACTCATAGCCATAACAAACATTACTAAATACCCCGCTACTCCGAAGTTATCCGTATCTAATTCTACACTTCCGAATACCGCTAACACTCCGTCAACATAAATACTAACCATTAAAACGCTTTCGTCTATGTTTGGGTCTATGTTACACGTTAGAGTTCCGCCCGAAGAAGTTAAGGTAGAATTACAAATACTTCTATTTCCAAATATGTCGTTTCTTGTTACGTTTAGACTAACCGTTTTAGCTGTTCCGTCGTCTGTTAAGAAGTTAAAAGAAATAGTGTTAGCTGTCTCGTTGTAAACTGGGCTTGTATAAATAATTCCTAATTCTTCGTCAAAATTAAAAACACTTTCTATCGAATCAAAGGCGTTAAGTTCTATGTTACAATCTCCTATGGTGAAGTCGTCGCAAAATGCTACTAAGTTTTCGAAATTTCCTAAAACTACTCCGTCCTTAATTATTTTTATGTTATAAATTACTTCGTTTCTAACTAAATGTAAAACTGATTGTCCGTTATAATCTGTTTTTGGTAATTCAACCGTCTTAAATTTATTCTCGCTTATATATTGCCTGTCAACATAGACTAAGGCGTTTTCTATTGGTAAGAAATCCGAACCCGTAAAACTTAATTGGAAGTCCGTAGAATCTGTTAAGTTTAGGTCGTAAAGTGTTATCTTTTGGGTTTCTGTTCCGTTAGTTAGTGTTTGGTTAACTATGTTATAATATTCGTTTGCGTTTCCCGTGTCTTCGTATCTTACAATCGTATCAACTGAATAAAACGAATCGCTACTAATATTTCTATTTATACATATCCTTAGCGGGTTTATCTTTTTGAATAGATTAGAGTAATTTAAAATAAGCGTTTCTCCTAGTTGGTCGTATATGTTAATTGCTATTTCTATCGTAGCGTTTGGTAATGCTGTTTGTAATTCCTCGTCTACTACGGAAAAATTAAATAACTCTACCGTGTTACTAGAACAATTATCCACATTTAAATTATAGATTGTTTGATTTTTAGAAGTTAGGTTTAGGTTTGTTAAATCTGAAAGTGTAATATTCCAATAAAAAGTTACGTTTGTGTCTGTTGCTACGTTTGGAATTAATAAGTCTGTTTTTCTTAAAACTGTATTACTTCCACTTTCGAAACTTTGCCCCGTATCTTCTGTTCCGTTATAATTAATTAGAACCGCCCCGCTTATCGAATAACCCGAACCTAGGCGTATATTTGCTAAGAATGTTTCTAAGCTTCCTTCTGTCGTTTCGTTATTATAAGTTTGGTTTATTTCAAAAACTTTAATATTCCACGTTGTCGAATTTGTGCTTTCTAATCCGAACTCATCCGTAACCGTAAAGTTTATTGTGTTTACTCCTGCAACTGGTATAAATGTTGTTTGGTTTAACTGTGTGCAAACCGTATTATTTATTTCTGTTATTACTCCGTTATATGTGTAAGTGCAATTTATAATATGTGTTGTTAGGTTTTCTCCTGGTTCTTCTACCGTCCAATTAAGAGTTAACGGGTTTCCCGATAGATGATAATTAAAAGTTCCTATTGGGTAGTGTATTGTTGCGTTTGGTGAAGTGGTATGAATCCTAAATATTCTTTCTGTTGGTTTTGTTGTTTGGCTTTCGTTATCTGTTCCTTCGCACGTCCAATTATAAAGACCTTCTGTTAAAGTTTTCGAGAATGTGTAGTTTGTATTATTTATTCCGGAAGCGTTGAGTTGGTCTAAGCTTCCATTTATATATAATCCTACACTTGTTAAGTTTATATCGTCGCTACCATAACAAGAAAAATTAATTTGTAATGGTGATGTTGTGTAATTAATATGGTTTGTTGGTAAATTTAAAGTTATATTTGGAGATTTATCGAACTCGGTTGTATATTGCCCTGTTTCTAATCCGTCTTTTTGTGCGTTGTAAACTGCTAAAGCTTCTGTTGGTGTTAATACTCTATTTACCCAAACGCTTCCCTCATCATAAATTGCATTTGTATAAGTTCCCGCACCATTATGGGCAATACCCACGTCATGGTCTGTAAATTCAGTTGAATAACCATCTGCACCCCCACTATCAATAACTCCATTTAAATAATAATTTACTTCGTTCGCTGTTTGGTCATAAGATACTATAATGTTTTGTAGTGTCCCAACTGTTATCGTATCTGTGGAACTAACTTCATTTACCCCATATTGTCCAAAATTAATATTCCCATGCTCTCCTCTATTCTCTATATAAATTGCCCAACCTCCATTCGTTGATGTTCCTATAACTGTCATATCTTGGACATTACTCCAATCAGTTTGGTTATACCATATAGAAACTGTAAAACTTTCGTCTGTAAAACCCAATGTTCCACTTCCATCATCTAAAGTTACATAACGAGGGACGGTGTGAGCAGTTTCTATACCATTATTAATTATTCCCGCTCTGTATGTTGGTGTGCTTGTCCATGTCCCGTTATGCAAATCCAACTCATCTAAAACATCATCATCAAATTTCCAATAAGAAAGTATATCTACATTCATGTCCGCCGTCCAACTCGCCCACTCCTTAACCCCTACTCCGTAAATAATTGGTATCCAATCCACATAATCCCCTATCTTAACCTCTGTAAAAACTCCAACCGTTAATTTTTCATTTTTCTTTAAATCTGCCGGAGTAATCTTAACCCAATCTTCTATCTCTACTAATTCCGTCCCTATCTTTCCGCCGTTAGAACAAAACGCTTCTTTATCTTTACATCCGTAAATATCAACCGTAATATTTTTCATTCCATTAAAATATTTTAAATCGTAATCTCTATTAATTTTTTCTTTCTTTTTTAAATCCGTAAAAGTGAATTGTTTAAGTGCGTCGTTATAATCTTCATAAGCCCATAAATCAAATTCCGCTACCTTTTGATACCCTGGTGCAACTTTTAAGTTTAAAGGGGTGTTTAGTCTTGCTTTTCCTACTTCACTCGTCTTTATCCCTAAAAAAGAATTATGTATTGTTACTTCTCTAGTTATAGCGTCGTAACTTTTCACGTTATCAAATTCTAAAGCCGAAACCATGGTAACGTTTAAGATTAGAACCGTTAGTAATAGAAAAATTCCTAATGTTTTCGTTAGTTTGTTTTTGTTTACCATTTTAATAACCTAAAACGTTTACGTCCCCCCCTACTCTGTCGTCGTCTTTTCTTATTCCCGCGTAGCTTAAAATCATTGTGATAATTCCTACACTCGCGATAATCTTTGGAAGATTTAATACAAATTTAGATACGTTTGGGATAGTGTCGATAAATGTGGATTGAAACACCGTAGAACTATTAATAAAAATCTCGTAAATCTGTGAAACATAAATAGACGGAATAAAGAATAAAGCTAGTAAGAAAACATCTATTACGAAGAACATTTTAGGGTTCTTGCTTCCTATGTAGTAGCCGTTTATAATCATCATTAAACACATTCCTAATAAAATAATAATTCCTATGGTGTCCGCGTTCCCCACTAATCCGCTATTAATTTGTCCAAAGGTCGCTTCTGAAACAGTCTTTAAATTTACTTGCCCTATATCTACGTCTTCGCTAAGAATTGTATTAACTAAGTTAAAAGAGTAAACCGTAATCCCTAAGAATATCGCCATAAGTAAGGACGCGAAAACTATTACCAATCCCCAAATTAGAGAAGTTCCCTTTTTATTCTTCATCTGTTCCCTCTAAGTTTATTTCTATTGTGTCTTCTTTTATCTTTTGAAAGTGTTCATGTTTTACCATTAAATTCGTAAGCTTCCTTGTTGATTTTTTCTTTTTGTCTACTCCTCGGTCTACCCTTTCTTTTTTTATTTCTTCTAGTTCTTTACTAAAATCTTCCCCTATCCTTGCCATTACATTTTTTTCTTTCATTTGTAAGAACTCCCAAATTTTTTAATATTTTCCATAATGTTCGCGTCCCTTATTATCTCGAATAACATAATTACTATTATAACTACGCCCATGGGTAAAGCTACGGCGTTCATAATCGTAAACATAAATCCGAAAAATCCGTAATACATAGTTAGGCTAACGAAGTTATCGGAAAGCCCAATAAGAATATTTAGAAACCAGGTAAATAAAACCCATGTTAAAAGAATAAGTGCTAACTTTACATATTTTAATTTTGTTATTTTAATTACTGCCCCTTTCTCGTTTACTTCGTTCCCGTATTCCGTAGCAATCATAAAATAAAAACTTAGTGCGAATAGGATTATAACCCCGAAGGCTAGAATAAAATATAAAAGTGATTCGGAAGAATCTAATATAATTCCTGTTTTTGTTACTTGAAAACTCCCCTTAGCTTCTCCCCCTAATAATGTATTATTACACCAAATATAAAAAGCGTGTTGTCCTAATTTTGAAAAATTATCGGGTGAAATGTATATTTCGTGGTCGTATCCGTTACTATCTTTTGTTAATATTCCGCTTTCTAATGTGTGATTTCCTGTGTTGTCGTATAGGTGTAACCGACAATCTACTTCTATATTAGTTAAAGGAAACCCGTTAGAAATATTAGAAACGTGAACGTGTAAGTTAAAATCTTCGTTTTGTTTTACTACTTCTAATTGTGGGTAAAATATCTGTAATCCTTCCGCTGTATTTACGTTTGTTATTGTTGTTTGTGCGGAAGAAACAAAAGTTATACTAATCAAACATAAGAACACTAAGACAAAAAAATAACTCTTTTTTTCCATGTTATTTATAAGGTTTTGTAATTTATAGAGTTTTCCATTTGTTTACATTGTTAAGTTAGCGGTTGGTGAATTACTCAAAAAAATTATTGAAAATAATTCGTTAAAGATTCTTGAGGATTAGTCATATTTTTTGTTTCATTTTCCCATATATTAGTTAAATCATCAAGAGATAAAAGAGTTAGATTTGAAGGTTTATTTTTTAGTAAATCTTCTTTAAACCCTTTTTTTGATATGAGAAAATAATTAAATCTTCCACTCGCAGAGGTTTTTTTAGATTTTGCAACTAAATCATTATATTGCTCAAAACCGATTTCTTTATCTCTAAATTTTACCTCAATAAATATTGTTTCTGTTCTACATTTCAAAACTAAATCAATATCTTCCCCATCTTCCCACCACTTTCCAATTTCTTCAAAATCTATTTTTTTATTATTTATTTTTTTGCCATTCATATCAATAAAAAATTCTTCAACAATATCTTCAAATATTTTTCCACAATAAGAATCAAAATCCCTCAAAATCTTATCTACCACAAATTTAGAATTTCCTATTTCAATATGTTCTCTATAAGGATAAACAAACTTATACCAAAATCTAAAAAAATTATCTTTTATTTTATATCTCTTATTTCTCGCTTTTCCAAAAAGAGGGTCATTTGGTTCTATTATATCTAATAAATAAGTTAATGTTCTTAAGTAAGGAGATAAAAGATTATTACTAACTGCTATATTTTTAGATATTTCAGGAGTTTCTTCTTTACCTTCTGAAATTGCTTTGATTATTGAAATATATCTTTCAGGATTTTTTAATTCTAATTTTAGAGCATTTAATGGCTCTTCAAATAAAACACTATTTGGACTTAATACATTTTTCTTATATGCTTCTATACAATCTTTATCATTTCCATATTTAAAATCTTCAAGATATTTTGGAGTTCCACCAAATATAGAAAATATTTTTATTTTATCTTCTTCTGAAAAATCCTTAAACATTTCTCTAAAATCAATATATCTAAATGGTTTAACATGGATTTCAAAAGTTTTTCTTCCATAAAGTGGTCCATGTTCCTCAAGGGCTATTCTGTGCATCATACTCATAGAAGAACCACAGATTAAAAGCATAAATTTGTTATATTTAATCTTTGAATCCCAATAATCTTGTAATGAGAAATAAAAATCTTTTGCAAAATTATTAATTCGTTGGAACTCATCAATTATTAAAAGTATTTTTTTTGATTTATTTTTCTCTATTAAGTAATCAAAAAAATCAGACCACTTATTTATTTTTACTTCTTCTTTGAAATTTCCTTTTATAATTTTAGATAATGAATTCATAAAATCATTTTTATTTGAACTTGTAATTGTAATAAACAATTTTTCGGATTTATTTAACTTGGAATAAAATTGCCTTAATAATTCAGATTTTCCAGTTCTTCTCCTACCATATATAACCCCAAATTCTCCTTTATTCAAGTTATCAAACTTCTTCTTTAAGATATTTAGTTCTTTCTGCCTATCATAAAATTTTCTTTCCATTATATATAATCTTGATTATATAACTATATAATGTGAATTATATAAACTTATTCATTATTAGCCATCTCAATCAGCCCCAACCACTTATTAGGATTTTCCAATTTAGATATTTAGACATAAAAAGACCACATAATAATCCATCGCTATCTGGACTTAAAACACAACATTGGTTTTTTTCTACAATCCAAGGATATTTTTTAATAATAGCATTATAATCAATTTTTTCCTCATGTCTACCTTTTAATAATTCTTGTATTCTTGAAGTCATACAAATAGAATAATTTACAAACTTAAAAAGCTATCTACCAACCGCTAACTTAACAATGTAATTTTTTAGAAACACTTAAATACTTTATATTTATTTATATTTATATGAAAGAGGAGTTTAAATGTCCAGAGTGCTGTAGTTCTCAAACTAGATTTAGAGTTAAAACAAATGATAGGATTTGTTATATTTGTGGAAACATTTGGAAAACAGTAGAGGAGGTAAATATAAATGGGAATGTTTGATGCTTTAGGTGGTTTTAAAGAAGGAGCAGCAACATTTGCTGGTTATGCTTGGGTTTTATGGATATTTGTACCATTAGCAATTTTAATTTTTGGTGGATATTTATGGAAATTATCATCTGATAAGAAAAAACAATGGACACATATTCTAAAAGTAAAAAGAGTTCTTACAAGTGGATTTTTATCAGAAGAAATAAAAATAAAGATGAAAAGATTTCCATTAGTTCATAATGCTTCTGTTTTCCAACTTGAAAAGCCATTCTTAGGTTCTTATTTAATTCCTGAATTAGATTCATATACTGGTACAAATGAATTTTCTGTAATTGTAGATAAAAATAATAGAATTTATATTAATACTGGAGAAATATTTATGCCAGAATCTTCTTCTGTAAATGTATCTTCAAAACACGCAGCAATAGATTTATCCTTTGAAGATTTAAAATCAGATTGGCAAAACATAAATAAAACA
>Ga0222628_1000365_pt1 | contig 20001 bp, 25 predicted proteins | sample AntAcemetageno95_FD_179860 | JGI IMG/M metagenome (GOLD analysis project Ga0222628, IMG submission 179860) | Saline water microbial communities from Ace Lake, Antarctica - #95 | ecosystem: Environmental > Aquatic > Non-marine Saline and Alkaline > Saline | place: Antarctica: Ace Lake | collected...
AAGAACTTTAATTAAACATAAGTTTAATTAAATCTATATATAATTAAAAAATAATGACTTTATTCCATTTTTTCACTTACATCACACAAACTAAAGATTTGTGTGTTTTACGTTCAGATATATAAACTTTAAAAAAATCATTATCATAATCTATTAAAATAATTTTTGTATTTTTTTGTAAAATTACATATTCACTTAATACATCAGGCGATATATGTAATTTTGGATTATTATGAGTAAGAATAGTTGTTTGAGTATAACCTGTCGGAATAAACATACACATCATTAGTGTTATCATCATTAATTTTAATTTTTTCATAATTTTTAAATTTTTGTTTTTAATTTATTTTAAAGTCATTTTTTATTCTATTATTGTTGATATTGTTTTATTTTTTTGATTATATCTTAAAATATTTTGTAAAAGTATATTATCATATTTTAAAGTCCAGTATTTATTTTTTGTAATATTTTCTGTCGCAAGTTCTAAATATGTATATCTCATAGATTCTCCAAAACTTGTACCTTTTTTAGCATATTCTTCTGCTCTATCAAGATAATATTGACTCATATTTTCTTTACTTAATTCAATTTCAATTTCTGTTGTTTCCCATCTATAACCTTCTGTGTAAAAACAAGAATTTTTCTTAATAGTATCAATTTTAATTTTAATTTTTTTATTTATTACTTTTATTATATTCTCAATTGCATCATCTTCTAACATTTTTTGTTCTATGCTATAAATTATATTTTTATTTATTAATTTTAGATTAATATTCTCATTTTCTGCGAGATTTGCTTCAATTAAACCTTTTCCATCATAATCTTCACAATCTTTTATATTTATTAATAAATTTTGTGCAATTGTGTCTCCAATACTTAATCCACCAATCTTAAAATTTATAATACTAAGAAAATTATTTGTTTCATAGATTTGTGTATTTTCTCTTTTACAAGTTAAAACTGTCATATAGTCTGAGTTCAATTTTTTTAATACAAGTATGGGGTTATTAAAAATATATTTAAAATCATAAAACATTGTATCAATAATAATTGTGTCTCTTTCATTCATATTTTCTTTATCCGAAATTGTTATCTGTTGTTTAATTATAATTGTGCTATCTAATTTTATAATGGGAAATGATATTTCTTCACTTGTTAACTCAGAAAAAGAAATTACAGAATCATTACGAAGAAATATTCTTTGATTTTCTTGATAATTATAATTTTTATCATATGTTTGATAATGTAATACCCATTCTTGATTCTTAAAATTTTCATTAGTTTGATTGCTGATGAACCTATAATTATTGATAACAAAAAAGGAAATCATTGCAAAACACATCATTAGTGTCATTATCATTAATTTTAATTTTTTCATAATTTTTTCCAGTTTTTAATTTATCATAATTTTAATTACAAATATACAAAAAATTTTCTTTTATTCTACAAATTGAGTAAAAAAATAATATTCAGAATTATATTTTTTATCAAATTTATTTTCTGTCATCATTGAAAATACAATTATATCAATTATTGTTAAAAGAAATGTTGGAGAACAGAAAAATAATAGAGGATTTAATATTATAGGAATAATAAATGATAAGAATAATATAGTATATAAAATTCCATAAGATGTTTGTTTACCTTTACCTAAATAATATCTATGACCTCCAAAAATACCAGAAATAATTGCATATTTTTTCATTTTCGTTTTCGTTTTTCTTTCTTTTTTTGTTCTATTATATTCTGTTGTAATATAATCTTTAATTTCTAAATTAAATTCTTTTACTGAAGTAAGAAAATAATTTCTTTTTTCTATTAATAAATCTAAATCTTTTCCATTATAATTAGAACTAATTAATACTTCACCATGTTCATATTTTTTATTATAAATATCAATTATTGTTTCTACATCTTTTATATTATATAATGTCTCTAATTCATTAAAAACAATAAATGGGATAATGATATTTGTAATATCAATTAATCTACTTATATTTGCTTTATCTGTTGTTACAAATTTTATTTTTTTTATTTCCTTAATAGTTTTAACTATATCAGAATCAGTTGAATTTATTCTACCATTATAATCATTTATATTTACATTATAACTATTTGCACCTTTAAGAATTTTATTTGCTCCTGCTCTTCCAAATTCTCTTCCAAATTGAGTTGATGCTCCTCTCAATATATCATTTAATATTTTACTCATAATTTTATTTATTTTTTATTTTCTATATACTCTTTCCATAATTTCTCAACAAATTCTGATCTTGATAAATTATTTTTATCTAAATATTTATCAATATTTTTTAAAACATCTGGATTTATTGATAAACTAACATTTGCTTTTTTATCTTTTTCTTCTTTCTTTGGTCTTCCCATATCTTTATTGTATTATTAAAAATAATTTAAGTTTTGTCTTTTTTTGACTTTTAATTATTTATATATAATAAAAACAATACATAATTATTATGAAAATAAAAAGAAAAAATACAACAACTATATCATTAACAATAAATAAAGAAGTTAATAATAAAATTACTGAATTAGCAACTAATAAAAGTAAATTGACTGAATGGTTATTTATTAGACATCTTGAAGAAATTGGTGTCAATACAAAAAATATAAGATTTTAATTATGAAAAAATTAACAACTGAAGAATTTATTGAAAAAGCTAGAAAAATACATGGTGATAAATATAATTATAGTTTAGTTGAATATAAATCTACAAAAACAAAAGTTAAAATAATTTGTAAAGAACATGGTATATTTAAACAAAGACCAGATTCACATATAAGTGGACAAAGTTGTCCAAAATGTGGAGGAACAAAAAAATTAACAACAGATGAATTTATTGAAAAATCTAAAAAAATTCATGGAAATAAATATGATTATAATTTAGTTGAATATAAAAATAATACTACAAAAGTAAAAATAATTTGTTCTCAACATGGAATATTTGAACAAAAACCACAAGAACATTTAAGGGGATGTGGTTGTAATATTCATAATAAAATAAAAAAATTAACTACAGATGAATTTGTTGAAAAAGCTAGAAAAAAATTTGGTAATAAATTTGATTACTCATTGGTAAATTATAATGAAAGAGTAAAAATTATATGTCCTATTCATGGTATTTTTGAACAAACTCCTAAAAATCATTTACGTAGTAGTTATGGTTGTTTAAGATGTTCTAAATTATCTAATACACCAGATTTTATTAAAAAAGCGAGAAAAATACATGGTAATAGATATGATTATAGTTTAGTTGAATATGTGTCTGTAAAGACAAAAGTTAAAATAATATGTCCTGTTCATGGTATATTTGAACAATTTCCATGTAATCATACACATAAAATAAATCCTGCTAAATGTTTTAAATGTTTTGGAAAAATAAAATTAACAACAGATGATTTTATTAAGAAATCAAAAGAAATACATGGTGATAAATATGATTATAATTTGGTTGATTATAAAAATAATCATACAAAAGTTAAAATAATATGTCCTGAACATGGTATATTTTGAACAACATGCAGCTAATCATTTTAATGGTAATGGTTGTGAGAAATGTTATAGAAAATCACGAAGAAAAACAACTGAACAATTTATTATAGATGCAAAAAATATTCATGGAGATAGATTTGACTATTCATTAGTAAAATATATAGATAATGTTAAAAAAGTAAAAATAATATGTTCTGAACATGGTATATTTGAACAAATCCCAAATTCACATTTAATTGGAAAAGGTTGTTCTCAATGTGTTGATAATGTTAATATTAAAGATAAAAAATTATATATTTTATATGATAAAAAATATAATATTTATAAAATTGGATATTCTAAAAATGTGAAGAAAAGGAAAAGAATTATAGAAGGATATCTTAAATATGAATTAGATACTGTAAATGAATTTGAGAATATGGCAATATTTGAAAATGAAATACATAAATTATTTATACATAAAAGATTAAACCACCCAATAGAACATGGTGGGTTCTGTGAGTGGTTTAATTTAAATCAAAATGATTTAATATCTATTGAAGAATATTTATTTAATATTTAATACTAATAATGCTTTTTTAATTTCTTTCTCACATCCACAATTTTTTCCTTTATCATCTGAAAGTTTGATAGTATCAACCCATTCTCCATTAATCTTTGCTTTTGTTATTTTAATGACCATGTTCAATGGTTTTATATTTAAATGTTTTATATTTTCAATATCACAAGAAAGCCAGGTTCCTATGCCAAAACTTACATTCATTTTGAATTGAAATTCTTTTTGTAGAGTATCAACTTTTTCAAATGAATTTAAACTATCTGAAAATACAATATTTTTTGTTTTAGGGTCAATTCCTAATTTTTCATAGTGATTAATCATTTTATAACCAAATTCAATTGGATCCCCAGAATCATTTCTAATTCCATCGAACAATTTTGCATGTTGCATATCAAATGTTTTAAGAAAAACATCTGTAGAATATGAATCTGGAAGACAAATCCCAAGATCTCCCTTATAAACTTCAGTCCAAGCATCATTTGCCATTTCATTTGCCATTTTATATCCATATTTAGCACCATGGAACATATACCATTCATGAGCAACTGTTCCAATACATTTTATTCCATATTTCATTGCAAAATGAACATTTGAAGTCCCAATAATTGTTTTTTTATAAAGAAGATTACCAACTAATCCTTGAAGCATAGCATCTTGAACTGTATAAGAAAATCTTCTTCTTGTGCCCATATCCACAACTCTTTCATTATTCATATAAAAATGTCTTGCTTTTCCTTCAGCTTTTGCTTTTACTTTATTTAAATCAACTTTAACATTTATGAAATTTAATTCAGATATGATTGACATTAAGATAGTTTCCCATAATATTATTCTGAACCAGTGTCCTTTTATTTTTATTGATAATTTACCATCAGTTTGATTGATAAATACTTCTTGTGGATTATAAGAAAATCCTTTTAAAAATTGAATAAATAATTCGGGAAGAAATCTAATTGTTCTTAAATAAGTTTCTTCATCTTCTGTTAATCTTAATTTTGATAAAAGATGAAGTTGTTCTGTGAGTTCTTTATCAAATCCTTCTCTGAAAAGATTATTACCTCTATTAATAAATTCATATTCAACTTCAGTTTCTGGATACTTTTGCATTACTGCCCAAGCCATTGTCAACTTATATAAGTCTAAATCTATAATACTTTTTATAATTCCTGTCATAATTTCTAATTTTTGATTAATTAATTATTGCAAATATACAAAAAAATTATTAATAATTTAATATATAAAGAAAAATAATTTTTTGATGAAATATTTAAAAAAATATAATGTTGATTTAGATTTTGATTTTACATTAATTAATAATCCAAATATTGTAACATTGACATAATATATGATTTAAGTGATATTTTTGGGGTAAATAATTTGAAGATATCATTTTACAATTTTTTAATTATATCTTCTCCAATTATCATACCTAATGTTGAACCATTATCCCATTGAATATGAACTGTTCCTAAATCATCAATATAATGAACTGTCCCTTTATCTCCAGGTTTTAATTTGGTATATTGATCAGATGTAAAAACTAATTTTATAAAACGTAGCGTAAAACACACAAGTCTTTAGCTTGTGTGATGTAAGCGATTAAAATAATGGCAAAAAACCATTATTTTTTATTTATATATACTTATACAAATTAACTTGTATAAAAATGAAAACTTATCAAATAAGATTATTTCCATCATCAAATCAAATAACTAAATTAGAAGAATTGTCTGGTATTAGAAAAGATATATGGAATAAACTTTTAGAAATTGAAGAAAATAAATACAAAATAGATAAAACAATATTTAATAAGTTTGATTTAAATAACCTTCTACCAAAATTAAAAGAACAATATCCCGAATGGAAAAAATTAAACTCTAAAGCAATTCAAACAATAGCTACTGAATTATATGGTTCTTATAGATCATTCTTTAATTTAATAAAAAAAGATAAAACTGCAAGACCACCAAGAAAAAATGAAAATAATGATTATCATACTATAAGTTGGAATCAATCTGGTTGGATAATTAAAGAAAATAATATTATCATTATCAATAAAATACCATTCAACTACAAATCACATTTGAAAATTAAGGAATTAAAGATTAAAGAAATAAGAGTTAAATTAATCAATAATAAATGGTTGTGTGATTTAATTATCGATGATGAAATAAAATATGAAGATAAATTAAACATAAAAACAAAGATTTTAGCAATTGATTTAGGTTTAGTTAAATTAGGTACTGGCGTTAGTAATGATGGTGAAGTTGTTGTATTAAAAAATAAATCAAAGAAAATAAATGATTATTATCAAAAACAAATTGCTAATATTCAACTGAAAAGAAGTAAAACTAAAAAAGGATCAAATAGAAATAAAAAATTAAAATCTACATTAAATAAATGTTATCATAAAAAGAATGAACAAATAAAACAAACTCTACATATTCAGAGTAAAAAATTAGCGAATATGAATTACAATACAATTGTAATTGGTGATCTGACCGTTAAAAAATTAATGTCTAAAGAAGGTATAAACAAAAATAAAAAAGGAATTAGAAAATCATTTCATAAATCTAATATAACTATGTTCTTACAATTTCTTGGATATAAATGTCAAGCAAACAATATAAATTTAACAAAAATTGATGAAAAATGGACAACACAATTAAATTGTTTAACAGGTAAACTATTTAAAGAAAAAGTTAAATTAGGAGACAGAAATGTAAAAATATCAGACACCATAATAATAGACCGTGATTTAAATTCAGCCATAAATATAATGAAACGATGGTTTGGAAATCACATTGCTTCAATGAACGAGCCACTTGATTTTTCAAGTGTTATTAAAAAGAATAATCTTTTTAACGAAACACAACAGTCTTTAGCTGTTGTGTAGTTCATTCTATCGTCTTTTTTAAACATTTTTTTAATTTTAAACCTTCGGCAATACCTCTCCAAACTTACTTCTTTTTCAGTATAAATATATTTTAAAAATCTCTTAATCATTTTTTTCTTCCTCCATATCCTCTTGCAATTTGTATAATCCATAATTTATTTTTTTTATTAATTTTTTCATTTTAAAATTTTATTTATGCAAATATACAAAAAATTATTGAAACAAAAAAATTATTATCTTTTTTTGACTTTTAATTATTTATATATAATATAAACAAATATATACAAATGAAACAAAATAAAGTAATAATAATAAGAATAAATGAACAAGTTAAAAATAATTATGAAAAATTATTAGATAAAAATGGTATGAATTTATCAAAAAGAATTAAAATGTTCATTAACAATGATATAAAAAAATTAAAAGAAAAAAATTAAAAGAAAATGATAATAACTAAATCAGTAACAATAAATTTAACAAGTAATAGAAAATATTATCATAATAAAGGTTATCATGTTAAAAATAAAAACCAAATAATTGTTAATGTTAAAGATTTACCTGATAATTGTAGAAGTAAAGTAGAAGTACAATGTGATATATGTGGAATATTTAAAAAACTAAGTTATAGTTCATATAAAAAATCTTTTAATAATGGTGGATATTATTCTTGTTCTACAAAATGTGCATCTGAAAAAATTAAAAAAACAAATTTAAATAAATTTGATGTTGAATATGCGTCACAATCTGATGAAATAATAGAAAAAGTTCAGAAAACTTGTTTAGAAAAATATGGTCATGTCTGTTCATTACATAATGATAAAATAAATAAAAAAATGAAAGAATCTAATTTTAAAAAATATGGAGTTGAATATTATAATAATATAGAAAAAAATAAACAGACTAAAAAAGAAAATTATGGTGATGAAAATTATAATAATAGAGAAAAAGCTAATAAAACTTGTTTAGAAAATTATGATGATGAGAATTATAATAATAGAGAAAAAGCTAATAAAACTTGTTTAGAAAATTATGGAGTTAATAATATATCACAAAGAAAAGAAATAAAAGAAAAGAAAAAAAAAACTAATTTAAAGAATCTTGGAGTTTTTTATCCATTACAAAATAATAAAATAAAAGAAAAAGTTCAGAAAACAAATTTAGAAAAATATGATCACACATGTTCTTTACGAAATGAAGAAATAGTAAAATTAGTAAAAAAAATAAAATTAGATAAATATGGTAATGAATATTATAATAATCCAAAGAAAATAAGCAAAACAAGAAAAAATAACACATTAAAAAAATATAATATAATGATTGGTGAAGATTATAATATAATTTCAGAAAAAGATAATTTATTCACTATTTTTCATTCTAAATGTAATAATAATTTTAATATAACATATAGTAATTTATATGAACGTTCAAAAATTAATGTAGATATATGTACAAATTGTTATAAAATAGAAGAACATACATCTCTTTTAGAAAAAGATATAGTTAAATGGTTAAAAACTTTAAATATAAATATGATAGAAAATGATAGAAAAATATTAGATGGTCAAGAATTAGATATTTATTTACCAAAATATAATTTAGCTATTGAATTTAATGGATTATATTGGCATTCTGAAAAATTCAAAGATAAAAAATATCATTTAAATAAGACTGAGAAATGTATTGAAAAAAATATACAATTAATTCATATTTGGGAAGATGATTGGATATTAAAAAAAGAAATAGTAAAATCAATAATATTAAATAAATTAAATATGATTAATAAAAAGATTTATGGTAGAAAATGTATAATAAAAAATGTAACCAGTAAAATTGCTAGAAAATTTCTAGATGAAAATCATATTCAAGGATTTGTGAAATCATCATACAAAATAGGATTATATTATAATGATGATTTAGTATCATTAATGACATTTGGATATAGATATACAAATTCAAAAAAAGAATTTGAGTTAATTAGATTTGCAAATAAAATAAATATTAGTGTAATTGGTTCTGCAAGTAAATTATTTAAATATTTTTTAAATAATAATAATGTAAATGAAATTTTTAGTTATGCTGATATTTCTATGTTTAATGGAAAAATTTATTCAAAATTAAATTTTGATTTTTGTAATAGAAGTACCCCTAATTATTATTGGATAATTAATAATAAAAAAGAACATAGATTTAAATATAATAAGAAAAAATTAATTTCCCAAGGATATGATAAAAATTTAACTGAAGTTGAAATAATGTGGAATAGAGGGTATAGAAGATTATGGGCATGTGGACAAGATAAATATATATATAAGAAATAACTATAATTTCTTATATATATATTTAATATTATTTAATTATTATCTTCTTTTTTATCTTCTTTTTTATCTTCTTTTTTTATTTTCATCTTTTTTATCTTCCTTTTTTTTATCATCTTCATCTTTAATTTCATCAAAATCAACATCTTCAACATCATCTAAATCTGGTGCTAAATTTGAATCTTGTGTTTTTTGTTCATTAGTAGATTGGTTATTTGGTTGAGAATACATTTTTGAAGAAACTACATTCCAAGTTTCATTTAAACTTTTAATATCTTCAGTAATTTGATTAACATCTTTATTTTTGTGAGACGTTTTTAATTTTTCAAGAGATTCATTTAATTTAGTTTTGTCATTTTCATCAAGTTTTTCATCAAACTCTTTCATTTGTTTTTCAGTATTAAAGATTGTTGAATCTGCTTCATTTATTTTTTCTATTTTATTTTTTTCTATTTTATCTTCTGATGCATATTTTTCTGCTTCTTTTCTCATTCTTTCAATATCTATATCTGAAAGATTTGAAGATGATTCAATTCTAATTGATTGTATTTTCCCAGTTGCTTTATTTGTTGCAGAAACATTTAAAATACCATTTGAATCAATATCAAATTTTACTAAAATTTGTGGAATACCTCTCATTGCTGGAGGAATACCATCTAATTTAAATCTTCCAAGAGATTTATTATTTTGTGCCATTGGTCTTTCCCCTTGTAAGATATGAATATCTACTTCTGGTTGATTATCTGAGGCAGTAGAAAAGGTTTCTTCTTTACTTGTAGGAATAGTTGTATTAGATTCAATTAATCTTGTACAAACTCCACCCATTGTTTCAATACCTAGAGATAATGGAGTAACATCTAATAAAAGAATATCTTTTACTTCACCTGATAAAACACCACCTTGAATTGCAGCACCTAATGAAATTGCTTCATCTGGATTAATATTTTTTGAAGGTTCTCTTCCAAATATTTCTCTTACAATTTTTTGAATTGCAGGAATACGAGAAGAACCACCAACTAAAATAACTTCATTAATATCTTTTGATGTAATTTTTGCATCTTTTAATGCAATTTCACAAGGTTTTCTTAATTTTTGTAAAAGACTATTTGATAATTTTTCAAATTCACTTTTTGTTATTGTTTTTACAATATGTTGAGGAATATTATCAATAGGTATAATATAAGGCAAATTAATTTCTGTTTGAGTTGAATTTGATAATTCACATTTTGCTTTTTCTGCTGCTTCTTTAAGTCTTTGATGCGCCATTGGATCTTTTCTCAAATCAATATTATTATTATATTTGAAATCTTCTGCAATCCAATCAACAATAACATCATCAAAATCATCACCACCAAGAAAAGTATCACCATTTGTTGATCGTACTTCAAATACTCCACCTCCTAATTCAAGAATTGAAATATCAAAAGTTCCAGCACCAATATCAAAAACTGCAATAGTTTTATCTTCTTCAGCTTTATCTAAACCATATGCTAATGATGCTGCAGTTGGTTCATTTATAATTCTTTTAACTATTAATCCAGCAATTTCTCCAGCTTCTTTTGTTGCTTGTCTCTGACTATCATTAAAATATGCCGGAACAGTAATAACTGCTTCTGTAACTTTTTGACCAAGATAATCTTCTGCTGTTAATTTCATTTTTTGTAAAATTATTGCAGATATTTCTTGTGGAGTATAAGTTTTATTATCAATTTTTACCATAGGTAAATTATTAATATTAATAATTTCATAAGATTGACTATCTATAATAGATTCAATATCTTTAAATTTTGACCCCATAAATCTTTTAATTGATGAAATTGTTTTTGTTGCATTTGTGACGGCTTGTCTTTTTGCAGGATCTCCAATTTTTCTTTCATTATTTTTTAAGAAAGCAACAATTGAAGGTGTTGTTCTTTTTCCTTCTGAATTTGGTATGACAATTGCATTACCATGTTCAATTATAGATACACAGGAATTTCCGGTACCTAAATCAATTCCGATTATTTTACTCATAATTTTTTATTTGTTTTTTTTATAATTTATTTAAGATTTTTTATATTACAATATTTATGCCATTTATTTTTTACTTGATTTTACTGACAAGTTGACATAATTATATTTATATTTTTGAAATACAAAGATAAAAAAAATTTTTGAATAAAAAAATATTAATTTAAAAAATTATTCATATAGGTTTACTCAAAATAAGACTACAAAATTTTTATATATAAAATAAATGATAAATAAATGAAAAAAATATTAAATTCTTTAAATGAAAAACAAAGAAGAGAACATTATATAAAAAAACATCATCAAAAAATATATAATAATATTATTAAATTTAAAAATGAATTAGAAATAGAATTAAATTCTTTTTCACAATTATTATTTCATTTTGTATATGATATAAAAGAAATACCAAAATGTAAAATATGTGATAAAAATGTTAATTTTTATAATTATAATAGAGGTTATAAAATATATTGTTCTCGTAAATGCAGTATGAATGATATAGAAGTAATAAAAAAAAGAAATAAAAAAAGTATAAAAACAAATATTAAAAAATATGGTGTTGATAATCCTATGAAAAATAAAGAAATTGTAAATAAGATGATACAAACAAATAAGGACAATCATAATGGAATTTTTACTTTGAGTAACAAAGAATTTAGAGAAAAAATAAAATTACATAATAAAAAAAAATATAATAAAGAATATTATTTTCAAACAGATGAATTTTTTGAAAAAAAACTTAAAACATGTTTACAAAAATATAATATTGATAATTATACAAAAATATCAGAAATTAAAAATAAATCTAAAAATACAAAAAAGAAAAAATATAATGATAAAAATTATAATAATAGAAAAAAAAGTGAACAAACATGTTTAAAAAAATATGGTAAAAAACATCATATGATTTATAAAAAAGAAAATAATTTATTACAAGATTTTTATTCTAATTTATCATTAAAATATTATCAAAACATAATAACAAATAAATATAAAATTATTGATATCAATAATAATAATATTGAATTAATTCATTCAGAATGTAATAAAACATTTAAAATAAATAAACAATTATTATATTTAAGAAATAAATTTAATCTGGAAATATGCACTCATTGTAATTCATTAAATAAACCAGTATCTAATAAAGAAAAAGAATTGTTAAATTTTATTAAAAAAAATTATACTGAGAAAATAATTAAAAATTCAAGAAAAATAATTAATCCATATGAATTAGATATTTATTTACCAGATTTAAATCTTGCTTTTGAATTTAATGGGTTATATTGGCATAATGAATTAAATAAAGAAAATAAATATCATTTAATGAAAACTAATTTATGTGAAAACAAAAATATACAACTCATACATATTTGGGAAGATAACTGGTTATATAAACAAGAAATAGTTAAATCAATGATTTTAAATAAATTAGGTAAAACTAAAAATAAAATTATGGCAAGAAAATGTGAAATTAAAGAAATTGATAATAATAAATTAATTAGACAATTTTTAGATGAAAATCATTTACAAGGATTTGTTGGTTCAAGAGTTAAAATTGGGTTATTTTATCAAGAAAAATTAGTTAGTTTAATGACTTTTGGTAAAAAGAGAATTGCAATGAATTCAAGTTCAAAGGAAAATGAATATGAATTACTTAGATTTTGTAATAAATTAAATACAACAGTTATTGGTGGTGCAAGTAGATTATTTAAATATTTTTTGAAAGAATACATCCCTGTTAATATAACAACATATGCAGATAGAAGTTATTCAAATGGTAATTTATATGAAAAACTTGGATTTAAATTCGTTCATAAAACTCAACCAAATTATTATTATATTATTGATAGAATTAGAAAACATAGATTCAATTTCAGAAAAGATAAATTAATAAAAGAAAGATTTGATAAGAATATGACTGAACATCAAATTATGTTAGAAAGAAAAATTTATAGAATTTATGATTCTGGGTCATTAAAATTTATTTGGGATAAATATTATGAATTTAATAAATATTCATAAATAATTTCAATGTCTTTTTATTTAATTTTACTGACAAGTTGACATATATTTTTTTAATTCTTTTTCTTTATTTTTTAATTTGAAATGCAAAAAATAAAATTTAATAAATATTATGAATTTAATAAATATTCATAAATAATTTCAGTATTTAGGTTTTCTTTAATTACTTTTTTCTTAGATAATCTTCCTACTTTCTTGATTAATATTGAAATAAAATGTTTTAATGTAATGGTTATTATACCAAGACCAGAGGTCATTAATAATCCTGATGGTGTTGAAATTAAATTATCAAAATTTTCAAAATTTATATTATATAATTGAATAAGATCATAAAATCCTAATAAAAATGGAACAAATAATGCAGTATATGAAAATAAATCAACAATTGAAATTATTAATTTTCCTACATTTTTACTAATAGCAGTAAACAATTTTTTCAAATTACTCATAAATTTTAATATCTTATTAAGTAATTCTATTAATCCTTTTTCTTTTAAAATATTTTTAATTTTAATAATTTGTTGTTTGTTTTCTTTAAAAAGAATTGCTAATGCACAAATACCTAATAATATTATATCTGTTTGAGATAATGAATTAATTTTTTCATTTTTTACCATACTTTCAAAAATTGGAAAAAATGCGGTTATAGCAGTACCAAATGTGGAAACGAAGAAAAAAGTAATATTTAATTCTTTTAAAGTCTTTTTTAATGAAAGTTGATAAGAATTTATTTTTAATTTTTCTGTTATTAATGAATTATATGATTCTAAATATTTCAATATTAAATATTTTTTCTTTTATATATTAAAAATTTAAATTAAAAAATTTAATAACCGCGAATTTTATGTAAAAATAAAAAAAAGGTTTCAAAAATTTGAAACCTTTTTTTTTATTTTTTTTATTTAAAACCTTATATTTATTTTAACCCTTTAAGTACTGCGGTATTAGCACCAAATACATTATTATTTCCGTATGGTGACATTTTTGCTTCTCCAAAAAGTTTCCATTTTAAGTAATTTGTATATTCTGGTGATTTAGATAATTGTTTTTGCATAACTCTAATTTTTTCTGCATCTCCATGAGCATTAATAACAATACTTGCACTATCTCCTTTTGCAATTTCAATTTTTGCTAATTTTTTGAATTTTGCTTCTTGTTCCAATTTCTTAGCTAATAAATTATCTTGTTCCTGTTTTTGTTTACTTTCAATTGCTTGTTTAATAACAGTTGGGAGAGTCACATCTCTAATTAATATATCTTGTAATTGTATATAATCTCCTGAGAATTTTTCAAATAGTATTTCTTCACATTTTGTTTGTAATGCTTCTCTTTTAGTTGAATATAATTCTTCTGCACTAAATTGTCCAATTACTTCTCTAACTGTACTTCTAGTATGAGGTTTAATAAGAATATCTGAATATCCTCTACCTGTTTTTGTATGAAGAAGACCAATTTTATCTTTCATAGGATTTGATATGACTGTAAGATCGATTATTACTTCTAATCCAGCTTTTTCCAAAACTGAAATTTGCATATCAATACTTTTTTGCCTAACATCATATTTAAGAAGTTCATTCCAAGGTAGACAGAATTCTACTCCTTCAGAATATGTTTTTACTGTATCTACACCATTTGAATATGGTCGATAGGCAAATCCCCGTTCTCCAGGTTTTACATTATTGTAAGATTTAAAAAGGGAAATAATCCCAATAAGGATAACACCAATAATGATGAAATGTTTCCATGTAAGTTCAAAATTTTTTTTCATGTTTTTAAATTTAAAGGTTTAGTTATTAATTTATTTAATTTATTTATATTTAATTTGAGTTTGAATTATTTGAATTGTTATAATCATCAATATCATTGATGATATTTTTTATTATAGAACATTTTTCATATTCTTCATTTTGAATATATTGTTCCAGTTTTTCGTTTAATATTTTTTTTTGAATTGTAGAAAATTTATTAAAATAAAATTTCATAATAAGTTCTTCATAATTTTCAATAAAATTACCTATATTAGATATAGATTCATTTAATAATGATTCTTTTAATTTATCTATATTATCAGAATGTATTATTTTATCAAATTCTTGAATATCTGAATCATTTAATATATTTTTAATATCTATATTTTTATCATTTAATATTTCTTGTATATTTTTAAAATCTATATTATTTATATTAATTGATAATTTTAAATCTTTTTGTATATCAATAGTTTTAAATTGAGTATATACACTATAAGTATCTATCATAAGAGTATTTATTTCATTCTCAGTTAATTCTACATCTTTATTAGTATGATAAACTAATTGACATTCATTCATCATATTTTCATAAGAAAATGGAGTTCTTGTTATAATAGCTTGACCTTTTAATAATGATAATATCGCTACTAATTTTCTTGAATTTATTTTATAATCTTTACTTAACATATATTATTTATTTTAATATTTTTTTTAATTTTTGATTTCTTAATTTCTTTTAAAAATCAGAATACATTAATTTACAAGTTTTTTTATTGCAAATGAGATAATATTTTAAATCATTACCTTTTATTCCTTTTAATACTTGATGATCTTCCATATAATTATCAATATATATGGGAATTCCATCAATATTTTTATATAAATTTACCTTCATTAGTGGAGATGCGGGTATTGAAACCCGGTCCAAACATTGAACACTTTTATTTTCTACAAGTTTAGTTTATTTTTCTAAATAAACAAAATATCTACTTTTTTCCGGTATGTTTAATTTAACTTAAAATAGTAAACAGTTAAATTAAACAATTTTTGAGTTTTTTTCTCTGGTTGAATGTGCCCTTACGCTACTTCAACATTCTCAGCAAGAGACTCAAGAACACTTATTGCTAAGATTGTTGATATATTTCCAACATTAATTTGACTTTCGTCGTTTATTGTTTTTGTCATTATTTTTATTAATCGTATAATAACTTACGATACTTGCTTATAAAACCCCTCTAAATGCTGTCTATTCCAATTCATCCCCATAGTTTTATTTTTTATATATTAATTTAATTTATACTTTATTTTCTATATTTGTTTTAAATTGTTTCAAATAATTTTGTATCACTTCCATTCTGGTTGATAAACAATAAATTTGTTTTCATTGAATTTATGATTTTTTCTAAAAATGGAATTTCATCTTTATCTTTTTTTTCAAAATCTTCTGAATCATCTTTCATTTCTTGAACAAATCCAGAAATTGTTTCTTTTTTTGTTATAAAAGAATAACCATTATCATCAACTTTAAAATCTGCCAACGATTCTAAAATTTCCCAACTTTGGTCTGTTAATTTATGACTATGTATAATATCTAAGTTTCCTTGTGTGATTTTCATATGTTTGTTTTTTATATTAATTTATTATTTAAATCTTTTTTTAGTCATTTATAATTTTTTAAGATATTGAATCATAGGATATAGTAACTGGAGTTTTTCTACCGAAAATTAAAATATCAACTGTAACAGATTTTTTATTATTATCTATTTTACTAATATTTCCTGAAAATGAAGTAAATGGGCCATCATTTACTGTAACAGTTTGTCCAATTTTAAATAAATTATCTATTGAAGATTCAGCTGATATAGTTGTATCATCAATTCTTTTCAACATAGTATTTACTTCTCTTTCTGTCATTGGTGTAGGTCGACCTTTAGTTCCTAAAAATCCTATAACATTATTTATATTTTTAATATTTTTAAGTAATTCTCCTTGCATTTCACAATTAATCATAATATAACCAGGATAAAAATTTCTTTCTGTTTTCGTTTTTTTACCTTTTCTTACTTGAAAATATGTTTCTTTAGCTATTAAAACTTGTTCAACATATTTTTCAAGATTATTGTTTACAATATCTTTTTCAATTTGTTCTTTTATTTTATTTTCTTTTCCTGAAAAAACTCTGATTACATACCATTTCATATTATATTCTTGTTTTAATTTTTAATTTTAATTTTGCAAAGATACAAAAAAATATTTAAATTCTAATTTATTTTCTATTATATTTTAAATCTTTTATTAATTTTTCATTTAACATTACTTTATGTAATAAATTAATTGCAGATTCTACATCTTGTTTATGAATTAGTTCGCAAGTCGTATGCATGTACCTCATACCCATTGTAATCAACGCTGTTGGTGTTCCAGATGGATAAGCATATGAATCCGCATTTGTTCCCGTTCCTCTACCACTAGTTATCATTTGATATTTAATTTCATTTTTTGTTGCAGTTTCTTTTAATATATTTAAAAGATTTTTTTGAATTGTTGGAGCATTCATTAATACTACTCCTTCTCCAGCAACAACATGACCTTGTTTCTCTCTATTATATGCAGGACTAGTTGTATCATGACAAACATCAATGGCAATTGCAATATCTGGTTTTATTTGATTTGAAATCATTTTTGCACCATATAATCCAACTTCTTCTTGAACTGAATTAACAATTACTAAATTAAAATTTAATTCTTGTTTATCTTCAGACATTTTTTTCAAAAGTTGACTTGTAATAAATCCACCAATTTTATCATCTAAACTTCTACCACAAAAATAATTATCTAAATCAAAAAATCCATCTGACATAGTTATTGGTGTACCAATATTAATACCTTTTTTAATAACATCTTCTTTAGATGAAACTCCAATATCAATAAATAATTTATCAATTTCGAGTTTAAAAGTTTTTTCTTGAATATGAATTGCTGGATGTCCAAAAACACCATGCACTTTTCCTTTATCCCCCCAAATATCAACTCTTGCAGCTGGAGTAGTTGTGATATCAGATCCACCAAGTCTTGCAACTTTAATAAATCCATTATCATCAATATCAAAAACAACAAATCCAATTTCATCTGCGTGAGCATCAATAAGAATTGTTTTTTTCTTTTTATCAGTTTTATTATAGTAAGCATAAGCATTACCATAATTATCTATTTCAACTTTATGAACATATTTTTTAACATAATTCATCCATAATTTTTGACCACCTAAAATATATTCAAACCCCGATGGTGATGGAGTATTTACATAATTTTTTAAAAATTTGTTTTCCATTTTTTATATTTTTTATATTTTTATTAACTTTGAATTTGCAAATATACACAAAAAATTTTAAATTATTTTATTATTCTATTATTAATATTTTTTTTAATTTATTTGATCTTAATTTTATTTTAAATTGTGACAACATTGAAATATCCATATTATTTTTTTCAAAATATCTATATAATATGTTGAATTTTTTTTCATTAGTCCATTTTAAATTTTCAATAGGAGCTAAAACATTGATATTTCTATTATTAAAATAATTTATATCAATATCTTTTTCTATAATCCCTGTTAAATATGAATCTTCATAATTTGGGAATCCCCAAGTATTTTTAATTTTAACTTTTAAAATTTCATATTGTTTAGTATTTTTTAATATTTCAAATATTTTCATTCCAAATGTAGTAATACAATATTCTCCATTTACTAACGCAAAAACATAATGTCTTAAACATTTCTGGAATTCTTTATATTTACCATTTTGTCTTTGTTCCCAATATATTTTATCCATATCTTTACTAATAGATAAATTAAGATCATCTATTATTAATGTATTATCAATATAATATTGTGATATTGTTGTAAAATTACTAAGAAGTACTATATCATCATTATCTTTCAATTTTATTAAATTCATTTAACTATTTTCTTTAATTTTTGCATTCTTTGATATTGTTTATCTTTAATACTTTTTCCATTTTTTACTATTCCAACTACTCTGATTTTCTTTTTTCTTTTTTCTTTTCTTTTTTCTCTTTTTTCTCCTCTTTGCAATTTTTTTTGCAATTTTTTTTGCAATTTTTTTTCTTTTTTCTTTAATATATTCATTTTCATATTTTCTGTAAGACCGTCAACATAATAAAAAGCATAATTATCAGAATAAAAATTTTTTTTTGGATATGTTGTTATTTTTTGAAATGACTTTTTTTGTGAATATCTTTGATATTTCCAGAAAAAAAATCCCCATTTATATTTTATATAATATTTTTCTACTTTCTCATTATATAAAATTTTATAATTTCTTTTTAATAGTATTTTATTAAAAATTATAGAAAATTTAATCCTGTTTATAATAGATTGAAACCAATTAATTATATTTAATAAATTTGTAAAAAATACAGTAAGTACAATAATTACAACAAATACAAAAAGTATATGGAGAGTTGTGATCATATTTTATTTTTTTTGTTAATTTTCTTTAATTTTTGCATTCTTTGAAATTGTTTATTTTTAATAACTTTTCCATTTTTAACTATTCCAATAATTTTGAAATTATCTTTTTTCTTTATCTTTTTTTTATCTTTTATTATTTTTTTATCTTTTATTATTTGTTTGTTAAATGATATAATATTTTCATATTTTTTATGAAAATTTTTAATACCTAAAAAAGCATCATTTTCAGAATACCACTGATATTTTTTATAAAATTTCCAGAAAATAAATCACCATTTATATTTTATGTAATAGTTTCCATATATTGATTTTTTATATATCTGAACGTAAAACACACAAATCTTTAGTTTGTGTGATGTAAGTGAAAAAATGGAATAAAGTCATTATTTTCTTTTAATATATAACCTTAAAGAAAATAAAGTTTTACCTAAAT
>Ga0222628_1000366_pt1 | contig 19940 bp, 32 predicted proteins | sample AntAcemetageno95_FD_179860 | JGI IMG/M metagenome (GOLD analysis project Ga0222628, IMG submission 179860) | Saline water microbial communities from Ace Lake, Antarctica - #95 | ecosystem: Environmental > Aquatic > Non-marine Saline and Alkaline > Saline | place: Antarctica: Ace Lake | collected...
TACATCCACATTATATCCAGTTTCATTATCATAAATTGTTTCGTTTGATAAATACTTATTACAAATATCAGAAGTATCTACTTTGTAACCTCCTAGTCCATCTCGAAAATAGTAATTATTATTTATTTTTTCTAACTTTGCATCACTTGATAAAACATACTTGTATTTCTCCCAACCAGTATTATAAGAATCATTTCCCCCAAACTTCCATTTATCTTGATTGAAATAAACAAAAACATCGTTAATTGTATTATTCCAATCTGTCCCGTCTCCATTAATATCTTTGTAAAGTGTCGCAGTAATATTTGCATTGTCTGAAATTGAAAACAAAACCGTAGAAGTTTCTTCGTAAACTAAAACTATTGAGTTATTTCCAAACTTTACCCAGTCTTCCGTACTTTCAGGAATATAACAAATTTCAGTTACCTCTCCTTTATCTTCTTTTATTATTTGAGAATCTTTTTTGTCTTTAATTATTTTGTCTTTAATTATTTTGTCTGTTTTGTCTTTAGTCTCAAGTTTTAAGTCATTTACTTTTTTGTCATTTTTTGTTAATTTGTTTTTTGGAATTAAACAAATTTCTGTTTTTCGAATATCTACTTTCCAATCTTGTTTTTCTATTGAATCATATTTTATTATATTCCATTTTTCTGTAGTGTTTTGAATTGAAATTCTGCTTTGGGGGTTCCATATTGGATCTAAATAAGAATCCTCTGCTCCAAATCCCCATTTAATTTTATCTTGTGGATTATTTTTAATCCCAGCTAAAAGAAAGTTTTTAGTAGAATACTTTGGAAACCTAAAAGTATATTTTAAAGTTTCAATAGGTTTAGTTTTATTTGTAAAATCTACACAACGCCATCCTTTAAATCCAAGCATTTCTCCGTTTTTTAATTCACAAGCACATACTCCCGTAGCACTACATCGACCATCTTTTGTAAAAAGGGCATAATCTTTTATATTTGGAGAAAAATCAAGTTTAATATTTTCTTTTGAATAAATATCAACATCATATCTGGTTGGATTTTTAACACTAAACTCGGATATACAAGGGTTTTCATAAGTTCCTTCACAAGAAATATCCCCCGTCAAATCTGTAATAATAAACCCAAAATTTGACTGCAAAAGTAAAAATAAACCTAAAACAGTTGTAACTCCTAATGCTATTCCAGACCCGATTTTAGTCCATCTTCGAGCCATCAATTCACCTCAGTAATTAAATCAGAACCATTAAAATAAATATATGAATCTTGTGAATTTCCAAAATAAATTCTACTATTTGTAGCTATGTAAATATTTTCTATCTCATCAGATGTTGAACCTAAACTATACCCCGCAGTGTCCAAATATCCCCCTAATTGTGGACTTGAATCTTGTGCCAAACTCGTGATAGCATTGGCAACGTAACTTAAACTAATAACCCAGTCATAAATTTGGTCTGCTGTTGAAAGATGTGTATTATCTCCGTTTGATGGAGTATTAATCGGGATTCCTGTAAAATTATCCCATGAATTTGCTCTATAAAGATTATTTGCATATGACTGATTCCATGAAGAATTTTCTGTTTTTAAATTATTATAAGTTGAATTATAAGTTGAAAGCCAACCAGAATTATATAAATTATATTTTTGCGTCCAATTTGAATTAAAAGAACCTTGAAAATCTGAAAATGAAAAATCTCCTCCTCCTTCAACTGACCCGCATTGAATGGTTCCGTTTGAAAGAACTCCCACCATCTTAGTTGAACCAGCACAAGTATCAGCAACCAGATTTTTAAATCTTAAAGTTTCATTTGTATCAGTGAAAGAAATTCCTGTCAAATAAGAACCATCTCCGAAGTAATAATTAGAAGTCACATTTTCAAAATTTCCCTGAGAAACATTTAAAGAATCCCCTGAAATATTATTCGCAATATATAAATTTTTCCAACGAGAAACATTCGAACCTAAGTCAAAATATCCATCTTTATTTGCCCTAAAAGCTTGAGAAAAATCCCAATCAAAAAACTGTAATTCTGAATAACCATCTTCTCCGGTTATTCCCACCGTAAAAATTCCCCCATCATCATTATAAAGAGCACTTCCTTTAAAAGAACCAATAGCCTTAATATAACCTGCTGTCAAAGTATTAAGCCCTAAACTTAAGTTACCTGACATTGTATCTCCTGAAGTATCTACATATAAATCGTCTGCAGTACTTTGATTCCAAGACTTATTTCCTGCTATTCCTGTCAAATAAGAACCATCACCAAAATAATAATTAGAAGTCACATTTGTGGCATTATAAATTCCATAAACATCTCTTAATTCAATGTTTCCTTGTGGTGTAAAATCCGCAGCATAAACAATAAAAAAACTTAATAAAAAAATTCCTACTAATAAAATAATCTTTAATTTCATTGTATTCTTGGACGAATACTTATCCGGTTCATCATATCGTTCCTCTCTTTAATTAGTTGGTTTGCTGTTTCTCTCCATTGTGTATAAGGTTCACCTTTTTGAACATGCAACTCTCCTAAGTCATAGCCTACCGTATCACTTGCCGATTCTCCAACAACACGAGCAACTAATGCTATACTTGTGATAATATTCATTAATTTTTTAAAATTTTGGTTTACTTCCAATTTTATTAAATCACTCCCTGATTCATGAGGAAAGATTAATTTATCCACTGTTATTTGTCCAACTCCCGTTCCAGTTATTTGAGCAGTTTCTTTAAATCCGTCCATTCCATAAATTTCAATCCATTCATCATCAGAAAAATCTGTTTCACTATCAACTGATAAAATAATATTCTCTCCTGCAACACTATCTGAATCTGTTTTTGTTGAAGTAGTTGAATAATCTAAAATTCCATAAATATATTTAACTACATTTGAATTTCTTTTTGTTGAAAATTTTGAAGTAGTCGATGATTCTCCCAAAAAAATATAACCTGATTCTTTGTATATTTCTAAATTTAAAGTGTCTTCTGAATTTCCATCGATTTTTAATTCTCTAACTGATAAAACGGGATTCTTATCTAATAAAAGTCTGTTTGTTCCATCTCCGTCTAAAATGTCGATTCTTTCCGTTGGAACAAAAACAGAATTAAAATAACGTGGTACCTGTTTTTCAACTTCCAAAATCGCAGATTCAACATCTGCATCAATAATTTGTGACGCCAAAATTCCAACAGTTCTTCTTACACTTTCAATACTAATGTAGTCACCCATTTAACCCCCAAATAATTAAACCTGTAACTAAACTTGATAAAATTGTAAAAGTAATTGTCGCCCAAATTGGCAATCTTGAAGACAAATGATTATAAAGTTTTGTGTTCGTTTCTCTTAATTCTTTAAATTCTTGAACAATTTGACATTTAAAATCTTGAAATTCATGATTTATATTTTCTACCATATTTCTTGTAACTTTACAAAATGAATCACACATTTTGAAACCTCTTCCTTAAAATTAATTCAACATCATTTCTAAACGGTAAATTTAGATTATTTTTTATTGAATATAGAAGTTTTTCTTTGTTCCCCCAATTATTTATATCTTCTGCAGTATTTTTTCCAATACCTTTTATACAAACTAATTCTTTTAAAAAATCTACTTTTTTTTTTAATTGTTTTGTTTGAACTTTAATTTTTCCGATTTCTAATTCTGTTGTTCTTGGAACTAAATTTAAATAATGACTTTCTTTTAATTCAATAACTTCATTATGTCTGACTGTTTTCCAAAAACAATTTTCACTTTCTCCGATTCGTACTTTTATTGTTTTACCAATATTTATAAATTCCATCAGTTCTCCTCAACAATTAATTCCACTGATACTGATTCAGTTGCAGTTCCAGAGGCAAGTGATAATTTAATTCTTCCATAAATCAAGAAAGGTTCATAAACTTTTAATCCTGTATATGAAAGCACTGTTTCAGCACCGGTGTTTATACAAACAGGTGTTCTAGGATAGTAAGTTTTATCAGTACTTGCAGATGCTAAATCCATCACTTTTTGTGAGGCACTTTCCCCATCTGAATCTAAATCAACTGTGCATGCATGAGCAGGATAGTTAATCCCTACTGAGAGTATTTTTCCCCTAATAACTTGACTATAAGCTGAACCCGAAGTTTCACCTGCCGGTATTGTTGCCTTTATTCTATATTTTGTTATTTTTGACATTTTTTTTCTCCAATTTAATTAGTTTAAGGTTCTCCAACCATCTTTTTTTCAAAAAACAAAAAAAGATAAAAAAATAAAAAATTTACTTATATTTACGTTTCTTAGGTTTAAATTCAGTTTTTGGTTTATTTTCCGAAACTACTTTTTCAAGTTTGTATCTTAATCCTACCTTATTATCCAAATCGATAACCTCGCCATGTTTCAAATTTTTCCAAACACAATTTATTCTGTCACCCAATCGCATTCTTATCGAATTACCATTATTTTTAAATTTCATTGTTCTGTAACCGTAACCTCTACTCCCTGTAAAGCCACATCTGTTGAAGCTGCAGTTGTTACTGTAACCAAAACGTAGTATGAATTTCCTGAAATAACTGTATGACTTAAAGCTGTTTTTGAATCTGCAATCAAATAATCTGCTGTTTTGCTGATTTGAGTGATACTTCCAACTGACGCATCTGTTAAATCCGACGCCACCGCAGTTGTTGCTCTCAAATCTGCATCAACGGTGTAAGCATTCCCTGCACTCTCTCCTTGTCCACTAATCATAAAACCTGTGATAATATCTCCCTGTTTTAGATTTAACGGAATACAAAAAGTCGCTCCTGTTTTACTCGCCGCGCAAGTTGCAATCCCTGTGTCATTTGCTATTACCCAATCACCTGTTGCACCTTGTGAACCTGTTCTTGCAGAAAAATGATAAACTTGACCTGTTCTAACAATCGCTCCTGCGTTTGGATTTACCTCTTTTGAAACTGCTCCAATTCCTCCTAATTCTCCTGCTCCCATTTTAATTTAAAAGAGCAATTAAAGTCTTCCCATAACGTAAATTGTTCTTGCCTGATTATCAGTTCCACTTCCCGGAATAGATAAAACTCCTGCGGTAGTTATTGCCGCGATTGGTGCCCATCCATCTGTTGCTCCCTGACAAGTTGCTGAAACGATTTTAGTTGCATCTAATATTGAACTCACATCAATAGTATCCGCATCATCTGCTGTTGCCGGTGTTACTATCTTGTAAACATTATAACCAACTTGTGGGTCGTTTGTTACTGTACAATCATCTATGTCTATTGCTGCCATTTATTTTTTTAACCTCCGTTATCTGTGTGTTTGGATTCTTATAGAATCCCTTTGTTTTTTTCTATAAAAAAATAAAAAAATAAAAAAATCTAAAAAAACAAAAAAAAGGATTTATGCAATATTATCTATGAAAGCATTAAAAGCTGGATTTTTTATTACTAGACACTCGTATATTTTCAAGTAGAATTTATCAGAATCATTGGTTTTGCCCAATCTCTCATAAGTCATATCTTGAAGAACTCGCATCTCAATATAATCTGTATCAAGGAAATAAATTTGTTTTGCACCTGATGTGTTACTCAAATACATAGAGGGAATCAGTGGTACTGGTCCAACCATTGTTTGAAGTAAAACTGCAGATGGAACACCGAAAGGTAAAACTCCTCCGGGAATATCACTAGGAGAATATCGAAAAGTATCCAATATAATCTTACGAACATCCCTTACTGCTGAACTAGAACCTATTGCGAGTTTGATGTTTCCACCATCATCGAATGAGTACTGAACCGCAGTTTCAATGTCATCAAAAGCTAAAGCTGAGTCCTCTAGATCAACAACGTTAGTAGTATCCTGTAATTTTACAATTCCAGAAAACTCCGTCGCATCAGTTGAGGCATCACCATTAACAATCAAACTTTCTTCCAATTCCTTTAAACTTCGTGCAGCAGTTAAAACTCTTAGTTGCATTGCATTTGGAGCACTAACATTTGAAAAAGCACTACCGCCCAATCCTGAACCTGTTCCTTCAAATCCTTGAAGAACAAAAGCAGGTTGACCAGCTTGTGATGGTCCGGTTACTCTGCCTACTGAATATAGGAACTTTATCGCTGTTGAATTTCTGTCGAGTGTATCGTCAGATTCAGTAAAAGCACCGTCTTCTGCTGCAGTAAAACCAGAACCTTTTGCTGTAATGTTGTTGTAATCCGCATACATACCTAAATTTGTAACTCTTGGAATCAATTCCACTAATGGAGTTCTTTTCCTTGACTGGTCTACAATTAAAGGACTCAAATATACTGGAATCATAGCATAACCTGCAGTTCCTGCTCCACCCTGTTGGGTAGTGGTTGCTTTGAATCCCGCATCTGACCTTAAATCGACACCAGAAACTGGGTCCCAAAATTTGGTTTTATGTGAAAGGTTTCCAAATGTCTTATAATACGCACTTTGCATATCCAAACCATCTGTACTTCCTGTAAACGCTTGTTGCATCTTAAATTAAGCTTAAAGGGTCAACAGATTTAATTTCCTCAGTTTCTGAAAATTTTTGTGCATCTTCTTTTTGAACACCATAAGATTTATGTATTGGATTCTCAAGGGCACTTGTGATTTTCAAAAGAGATTTTGAAATTTCTTCCATACTCTTTTTTAAACCGTCGTTCTCTTTTGAAACTTCTTCATACTTCTCGTTAAGGCTTTTCAAATTTTCTGACACAGATTTCATTTCTTCGCTTTCATTAGATTCTTCCTGAATTTCTTCAGTTTCTTTATCTGTCATCTTATTGTTTTTGTTATTTAATTTGTCATTTACGACTAAGTCGTTTGTTTTGACTATGAGTTGTTTTTCAATAGAAGGGTCTAATTTTTTCAATTCCTTATAATCTTTTAAAGCATCCATTGATTTCCTAAATATCTCAGTTAATTGTGCTTTTGTATTGCAGGGATTTCCTGTCAAAGCTATATTTAAAAGTTTAACATCATTTATCTGAGTGATAATTTTACCATTTCTGTCTATTTGTTTTTTTGACAATGGCAAAAAAGCAACCGAAAAAGCATCGAGATATTTATCTAAAAGATTTCCTTTAATCATTGTATAGTTTGGATTATGTCTGTTAATTTCTCCTTTGACCCTCGTTGAATATCTCCCATCACCTAAATCTTTCACAGTAGCATCGATAATTTTTCCCGCAGGAATTTTTGTTTTATTAATTTCTGTTTCTTCATGAGTGTCTCCTCTAAAAGCCTCATGCTCAACATCTAGTTTCATATTACTTTCTAAAATTTGTTTTTGCATAGAATCCTGACATTCCTTAGTCATCATGTCATTAACTAAATCGATGTCGTTTGTAGAAATATCTCCCTCAACAAATAAATGCTCTTCTCCCTTAATTTCTACTAAATTAATATTAAAAGGTGTTGTAAAAGTAAAACTTGCTTTTTCCATAATATACTAAACTGATAATTAGTTATAAATGTACTTTCTCAAATTAGAAATATACACTTATATTTCTCTTAAAAGTTTTTTAAGATTTTCAGAACTTACTTTTGCAAATATATTTTTTTCTTCTATTTTCTGTTTTAAAATTCCCGTATTCAAAAATAAATTCTTTTTTGATTGTTTTTTAATTGGGACAAAAATTCCTAAACTTTGAACATTTTTTTTGATAATACTGACAAAAATATCCAATAAATAATCATTACTTTTTTGGATTGGATAAAAACCATTTAAATCAACTCTTTTACTTAATCCCCTAGTAATTATCTTATGGTCTTCACCGAACCCTCTTGTTATAAGTCCACTTGAATTATAAAAAATTGACATTTAAACCCCTGTTCTTCTAAATACGTCTTTTTCAGTTGGAGAACCGTTTTTTGTTTGTAAATTAAAAGTATATATTGGAGTAGTTCCATCATTAGAATAAAACAACATCTGATTTCCTTTAATTTCCCAATTTCCTTTTTCTATTTGAAGAATTTTTCCCACTCCTGCTGTTTCATTTGAAGCATAAACATACCTTTCACTTGCGGACAACGTGGCGCCCCCATCTGATAAAATCACATAATCTAAGTCTTCATTATAATCTCCATACTCATAATAATAAAAACCTCCCCCGATTTCTGTCATAGATTCATCTTCTACAACTTGCGTTCCATCAAAAGTCCATAAGTTAATAACTGGACTTAAACCTGTTTGTGGATTTCCTACATTCGTAAAAAATGATGTGATTTTCATATTATTTTTAGGTATAAGATACTTTTATAATTTGTGTTTTTTCTTCAGAAACACATTTTTGAATTAATTTATTTTTCTTCTCACAAATGTATATTTTATCTTTATTTTTTAAAACTTGATTTTCAAATTTAACCCATCCTCCAGAACAAACTTTGTATGTGTCTTTTTCTTTTTCTTCATCATAAAAGTAACATCTAGTTTGGACACCATCACTTAATTTGCTTAATTTGTCACATTGTAATGCAAGTTCTCTCTCTCCACAATAATAAATATTATCTCCGGAATTGATATAAATTCCCGAAGTAATCAAAGTCGCCAATATTCCAAATAAAGCTATTTTCTTTTTATCCATTTTAACTGCAAGCAAATACTCCTGCATCGCTTACTCCACAATCCCAATCAGTCCCATCTGGAGAGTACATTGTAATATTTTGGTCAAATGAGGAGTTTCCTATTTTTATTTTACCAGGAAAAGGAGAATACCCTGCACTTAAAATTAAATCTCCCCCAATATAAGTCCCTGAATTTCCTGCTTGTATTTCTACATTTCCTGCTGTTTGTCCGTTTGCTCCTTTAATTGAGAAATCTACACCATCATTCGTTCCTGTTGAATCTTCTATCTTTATCATTTGGTCAGATGTATTCGAAAAATAAATTTCTTCCTCAAATTTTGATTTTCCATCTACATATAAAGCATTAGATCCTGCTGTTGAATAAACTGTAAATACATCTCCAGACGTTCCATCAAATTTTATATAATTTGCACTTTCTGTTGCTCTAAAATCTCCCCCAATATCTAATTTATAACTTGGTGTTAAAAGATTAATTCCAACTTTCCCATCATTATTTGCCATAAGAACATCTCCATCAAGTGTAGTTCCTTCTCCTCCCTTTAAAATTATATCACCGCCTCCTGAACCAGAACCTCCATTTAAATTTATATCCCCTGCTTTATCTGATTGTGAATATCCTCCAATTAAAGTGATTTCACCCCCAAGTGTTCCTTTTGAACCATTAATTAAAAAATCTACTCCATTTCCCACTGCATCTTGAATTTTTATTATTTTATTTGAATCATTTAAAAATAAGAAATTTCCTTTAAACTGTGAATCTCCATCAACATCTAAAGCTTTATTCACAGTTGAATAAATTTTAAATGCGTAGTCCGAGTTTGCATCAAATTTAATCCAATTTGAGTCTTCAAATGCATAGAAATCCCCTCCAATATCTAAATTATACTCGGGGCTAGCTTGATTAATTCCTATGTCACCAGTCGCTCTTTCAATTAACATAACAGAATTTTCAACATTATTTACTTCTCGTTTTAAATCTAAATTTCCCGCCGAGTTATAATACCATTTCCATCCATAAGTTGCACTTCCCATTTTCAAGGCGGCCACAGAATCAGACAAGGAGTTTAAATGTAAATCTGCATCTGCACTTGTTAAAGAATAAGTTGTTCCAATAATTGCTTGTCCATAAACATCTAATTTTTCATCAGCGTCTGTTTTTCCAATAGCAAGTCCCCCTCTTGAAGTTGCCATTGTAATGTCTCCTGTTCTTCCAGTAATTCTAAAATCCTCAACCATAGCACCACCAGCAACACTTGTTGTTAAAAATCGCAAAGTAGGTCTTGGTGCTGTTCCAGCCATATCATTTATCATTTCTATTTGTGCTCCAATACCTCTACCACTAACATCAGAAGTATAAAAATCAATACCATTAAGGACTTCGTCAACTTCCCAATCTCCAATATTTTTAGTATCTGTAAGTCTTATTCGTGGATTATCATCTTCAATATCTAGTAAAGCATTTGGGGATATTGTGCCTATTCCAACATCTCCACCAATAAAAGCATCATTACTCAAATAAAAGTCCTTATACCTTTTTGTTGAACTTCCAATATTAAAAACATTATCAAATTGTGGCAAAATTGAACTATTAATGTTTAATGTTTCTAAATTAATACCAGTCAAATTATAAAAATAACCAGTCTGTGCATAAATATCTCCATCAATAATTGAAAGTCCTCCACTAGTCCATCCACCGTTATAATCTTGTTGCCCATTGATTGAATTTCCACCTACTAATTTTGAATAAATAGTATTTGCATAAACCTGATTCCATGAAGAATTTTCTTTATTAACAAGTTGTAAACTTCCTGAAGAATTAAATTTAAAATCGTTTTCATCAGTTTTAAGGATTAAACTTCTTACCCCTCCAAGTTCACTTAATTGAATTTCTAAACCATCCCCATAAGAGTCTATTCTTTTATTATAAGAGTCAGCCCATGCAGAAGAACAAAAAGCTCCTGTTCCAACCGGTGAGTAACATATTTCTCCTAAAACATTTAAATCACCTGTAATTGTATCTCCTGAAATGTCCACATATAAATCATCTGTCAAAGTTTGATTAAAAGAGGAATTTCCTCCTATTCCAGACAAATAAGAACCATCTCCGAAGTAATAATTTCCAGAAATATTTCCCGAACAATTAACAACACCATAATCTCCCCCAATTTGACAAGTTGTTAAACTTTCATTTCCAAATTCTGACGGAGCTCCATAAGTTGAATAAGCTCCGAGAAAAGATAGTAAGCTCAAAAGAACACACAATAAAATAAGTTTTTTCATAGGTTTAAAACTCTCCCTTTTATTTTTAAATTTCCATCAGCATCAATAATCGCAACAACAACTGAATCTATTGTTAAACTGTAAGTTTTTTCTGAAGAATCATAAATCCACGCACTACTACCTGAACCTGCTCCCTTTTTTAACATAATATTCATCTTATAACATAATCTAATTTAATTTTTAATTTTGCATTTATTGGACTCATTGCGGTTATTTTTGGGTTAAATTCAAAAATCACCTTTTTAATTTCTTTTGGTTTTAATTCATCTATTGATTCATTTAATTTAATAAATTCTCCTTCCAATTTTAAAACAACATTCATATTAAAATTTAAATTATTTTTTACAAATATTTCACTTATTGTCTTGACTCCTGCATCAATAGTTTCAAACTCCACTTTTCCAAATATTTCCTTTTTACATTCCTTATCTAAAAAAAGACTAATCTCTTCCAATTTCTCCCTCTAATTTTTTTAAAAGTTCCTGTTTTCTTTTTTTAATTTTCATATCTTCTTCTTTTAATTTTAAATCGATGTCTTGGTCTATTTGTTCTTCTTCTTTTTTTTCATTAATTGCATCAAGTAAGGCCTTTGTTACTTTGTGTTGTACTGAGGGGGATGTATTAAAACTTATTCCAATTTGTTCTTTTAAATCTTTTTTAACTTCTTTTTTTTCTTCTTGACTTTGTTCGTATTCTTCTTTTGAAATGAAAACTAAGGTACTTCTACAATTTACATGACTTGGTGGACTTTGTCCTTCCCAACCAGAAGAATCTTCAAAATCTTCATCAATTTTTACTATTTGACCATCAAGTCTTCTACAAATAGGAGAAGTTCTATCATCTTTATGAGTAATCCATTTCTTCATCATTTCTAAACCCGACCCTTTCATTGCTAGAAGTTTCCCGTTGTTTTCCGCTCTGTTTGTTTCTGTTCTAGCGATCATTTCTGCTCTGTTCTCCCCAACATTAAAAACTCTTTCAACTCTGCCTTTAAGTTTATTGATTCCTTCTCCGTTTATGATTCCTCTTTCTAATTCTGCTTTTAAATCGTTTGCGATTTCTTCTGTCATTCCTTTAATATTTCCGAAAGTATATTCTTGTAAAAATTCTAGTGCTTTTTCATTATATTGAACATTTCTATCTATTTTCTTTTCAGAATAATCCCATCCTTCACTAAATTTAGAATTTATAATCTCATCGCTTATTTTCTTAAATGTAAAAAAAGAAAATATCTTTTTAATCATTTTAGGGATATCATCTATCCCCTTAATAATCATTAAAGGTTCTTTTTTTGTTTGGGATTCCAAAACATCAATAATATTCTTTTTATTTTCTTTCAATAATTCAACAATAGAATTTTTTAGTTTTCTTTCCCCCATTTCCTCGTTTGGTTGTGAGTCTGTTCTTATTGCCTTAAATAAAGTTTTTCCATTCATTTGGTCTCGGTCATCTTGTGAATCTTGATTTATTTGATTTACCTCTTGTTGATTTGGGTCTATTAATTGTCTGTCTGCCTGTTGGTTTCTTTCTGTCCGCATTGTGCTTGTTTCATCTCCACCTTCTAATGAATCTAAACCTTCTAATGCTCGAATCTCATTCACAGTTTTTAAATTGGAATCAGTTTGTAATTTGTAAAGGGACCATTTTTTAGTTTCCTCATCTACATCAAATATTTTATATTTGTATTTTATGCCTTCAAATCCAAACTCCGAAACAATCTCAGTATTAACATAGTATTCAATTAATCTTAACAATGGATAAATAATACGTCTTTTTGCAGCGGAAGTTTGAACGATTTGATTTGCAGAACCTTTGGCATCTTCAGTGAATCCTAATTCTGTCGCAGTTAAACCATAAATTGACCAGACCATTTTCGCCCACCATTTTTGACTTTCAATTAGTTCTAACTCTTGGTTCGTAAATCCCAATCTTTCAAATTTAGGTGTTCTGTTAACCATTGCCAACTTATGAAAAACTTTCTTCCAGTTTCCCAAATCATCCGTTTTCTTTTGTGATTCAGTCCATTGTTGTCCGAACGCTTTCATGTCCTCAGTACTTAATCCATCTAAACCTAAAACTCCCGGTGGAATAGAATTATCACTAAAATACTCCAAATTATGTTCAACAGCATAAATTAACGTTTGAACGGTTTTTTGTAAGACATCCATAGGTGACCTTCCATAAATATCGTCTGTTCTTACTTTCTTTTCAAACCACACTATCTCTCTTTTTCCATAAGGAATCGGTTTTGCTCCTGTACTAAATCCATATTGAAAATAAGCACCTTTTTCTTGTGCTTGGTCAGGTGTTAAAAATCCTTGTAATAATGGATAACCATTATTTGAATCATAATCTTTCTCATCATAAATATTCTTCATCAAAATTATATCAGCTCTATTGGTAAACATCCCATAAACATCCGGGTTTTTTGTGAAAGAGATTCCATCTCTCGCCACAATTTCTACCATCTTTCCGAATGAATTAAAAACCTTAACCATTATCCCAGAGTTAATTTCTAATAAATCCGATAACATCATCTTTACTATTGTTTCCCAACTTTCAGGATTTGTGTTTGGATTCATAAAAAAATCTTCTACTATCTGCATTTCTTTTTCTTTTCCAATTATTTTGTTCCCATCTTTGTCTTCTGCAACAATTCCCCAAGGAATAGAAACAACTTCGTCCATAATTGCAGTTGTACACATATCCACATAAACAGAACTAGCTAGCTGTCTTTGATAAACTAAATTTTTATATCTTGGATAGCCGAAAGGGGGTTTATAAAAGAAATTCGGGATATAGGCTTTAGGTTGTCCTTCTCTTGATTGTTCAAAAGCTGATACTACTCCACTACCTTTTGCTTTTTCTCCGATTAACCCAAAAAAGTTTTTAAAATTCCTTTCCATGAATATAAAGTGATAAGTTAGTTAATTGTTTTAATTTTATAAAGTTTCTTGTCAAAATTACGAATTTCTATTTTTATAAGCATATGAATTTAAATATGATGCATATAATCTGGAACATTTTTTTGAACAAGTCTTTGAATTAATCTGTCTTAATTCATAAAATAATCTTCTACCTTTTTTAAAATTCTTGGCAACATAAAATTTATTATTGCAACCCGGACAAACACATGTTCTTTCATAACAATATTTTTTATAAAATAATTCTCTTTTTATCATTCTAAGCAAAAAACCAAGCACCCCCTTTTGACAAATTCATTAATTCCAAAGCATAACCTAAGGCTATTGGAATGTCCGGGTGTATTCCCGCCTCTACTAATTTTCCATCTGACAAGGCATAAGAAGTGCATTCTGCCAATAATCTGTCCGCAAGTAGTTTATCTTTTTGGGTTTTATAAGGAATTATGAACCTTTTATTTTCAAATGCCGTACCTAGACGCATAATTAAGTTTATTTTTCCAACTGTGTGTCTCTTATTTGTAAAGTCATAGTCTCCTTTTTTTCTTTCTGCGGGGTCGCTTGAAGAAGTCCAAAACAAAGTCACTGGCAAATTCCACTGATTAATGTCTTTACTTATTGACTTAATTGAATTTTCTTCGAGGCCAATTTTATCAAATTTATATCTTGGGTTAAATTCATCCCTAATCATAGTCATTTGTTCATTAACGGATAGTCCTCTTTCTTTTTGCCCATGCAATAAATAATAAAAATTATCTTTATTACCTAATCCAAAAAATGCCGATTCATCTGCTGTTACTCTGTCTGAAAATGCAAAATCTACTCCCATTGTCTTTAAACTAAATTTCATCTCAAAAACATCTTCAGAACTTAAATCCTCCCTGAAACAAGATGTTATCCATTCTCTCTTAATTAAAGAACTTTGGTTGTCTATAGGGTCATTTAAATATTCCTGTTGAAATGAAACTGAGCCAATATTGAACTTAATATCTTGTAATTTTTTTAAAGTAAATCTTTCTGGCCATAATATATTTTTTAATTCTTGGTCACAAGCACGAAATATTTTCCCTTTATGCAATTTTATTTTATTCAAAAGCAAAGAATCCGGGTGTAAAATAGTCCCAATCATCTTAAATTTCCCATCAATGTCTAGACTTGGAATTATAACATTATTCAGTTTATTTTTGTCTTTGAACCTTAATTCTGGATTTAAAACACGTTCGTCTGATTCAATATCATCTCCAATTATCAAGTCCGGCCTGTTATTCCTATATTTAAATCCCCTTATATTTTTTTCAAAAGATGCAGCCTCAAGCCTACACCCCCCAACATCAAAACAATCCTCTCTGTCTTTTCCTGTGTCGTCACGTTCTGGTCTAGGAGTTAAATCTCCCCAAATAAACCTAAGCATTTTATTATTTTTAAATTCGTATCTGATTGGATCTATAAACTGAACTGTTTTTGCATGATTTTGAGAGATATAAACGATATATTTGGCTAATTTGTTCACAATTACATAAGAAAGATAGATGATACCCGTCACAGATGTCTTCCCATGCCCCCTAGGAGCCGCCAAGGCTCCATTTTCGTCATCAAACAAGAAGTAATATATGTCCATGTGAAAATCGGGTATTTTATTGCTTACAGTATTCGGAAATATAAACTCACTATATAATTTAATATTTTCTTCATGAGAGAAGATTTCTTGCAATAATTCCCTTAAAACATTTTCATCTTCAACTTTTTTAAAGAGTTCTGCAATATCTTGTCGGGTGACTTTCATTCTTCACCGAGTAGTTTATCTATTAAAGCCTTATCCACTGAATCATCAAAATCATATTTAAGTGTAATACATCTTGGAAAATTCTCCGCCGGAATATATAAACTTTTATCTAAAACGTAATATCCATTAAAAGTTAATTTTTCAAAATAAATGGATTTAGGAAATTCTTTTATAAAATCTTCATTCATTTCAAATCTGTCCAAATTCATTTTTTCAATAATCTCCTTATTTCTGTTTCACGTTCATCTTTTGTTAAAGTTTCAATTTTTCCTGAATGTTCTATCTTAATACTTTCAGAATATCCTCTGTCCCTGTTTCTTGTTTTATTAAAAAATATAACTGATTGGGGGTTTCCTGAACTAATTAATTTAAATAAAGCATTTTCTCCAAAGTCTTTAAGTATAAACTCGGATTCTTCTACTGCCTTTTTATACACCTTGTCTTTTTTTAACCATTCATAATGTGTTGAGTTATTTATCCCGACTTGTTTTGCTGCGGAGGACACAATTCCTAATTGTCTAATAATCGCCTCAATCATTAATTTCTTTTTTGCCTTTAATCCCTTAGGTTTTTGTTGGATTTTATTGGATTTTTTCATTCAAACCACACTCCTTAATACTCTTTGCCACAATATTGACTGCTGCCTCATTTTTTCTTGGGTTTTTTGCATAAGGAATAATCTCAGCTACCGGGATATATTCTATTTTTAATTTATTTGTATCTTTCATATTCTCTTTAATAAAAATGTAATTTCTTGTAAGGTAAAATTATTTGCATCATTCCACCCTAAAGAATAATCATCTTTTGATGGTAATTGAGTTCGTTCTATATTTTTTATTAATTCTTCTAAATAGTTTTTAATTTCTTTTTTAATCATTTTCTTGAACAGTTTTTTCTAATTCTCCTATATATTTTTCAATGTGTTTTGAAACCCATTTGTCTTTTCCGTATTTTTCTAAATATAATCCTATTAACTCCAAAGAGTAATAATTTCCACTCAAATCTTCAATTTCACTTCTTAACCGATATTTATACATTTTTTAAATTCCTTGCTATTAATTTATTTTGTGTAATTAATTGACTTGAACCGGCATTAAAATTTAATGCCCTAGCTTGTTCTGTTCTTATTTGCGCATTAATTAATTCTTTTTGTTGTTTAGTATGGTGAGAAATTTCCCAAGCCAAAAGCATCAAACATATGATTCCTAAAATCCACCAACTAAATTTATAATTATAAATGAAGTATAAACTAGCAATAATCACTAAAGCATTTCCTAAGTTTTTGACCATTTTGTTTTTTATAAAAAAATAAAAAAAATAAAGTTTTAAAGTTTTAAAGTTTTAATCTATCCCCAATAGCTTTTTTAATTTCATTAATCTCATTATTAATAAAAATTAATCGTTCATTAACTGCGACAAGTTCTGCTTTTTCTTTTTCGCTTTGAGTATATTTTGTAATTAAATTTAATTTATCTCTTAGTTCTTTCAAATCTTCAGGCATTTCTTCATCTACAACTTTAACTTTTAAATCTGCGATTCTTTTTTCTAATGATGTTCGTTCATTTGATAAATTTTTATAAGCCAATTTTATCCCTTCTTCAGTATAGTCAACTTCCATACTCTGGTTCACAGTAGAAATTAATTTTTCTTTTTCAATAACATCTCCATTCTCATCAATTTTTTCTTCTGTTTTATTCTCTGCAAAATGTGTCTTTTTCTGTTTTAAAATTTTTCTTCGGTCATCATAAGTTAAACTTGATTTTTCATTTTCTTGTGTCATTTTTCACCTCCGTTAACTTTCTCTTTTTCTTTGGAATTTAGGTATAATTCTTTTAAAAGGTTAACTTGTTTTTTCCCATAATCTGTCAAAGAAATTAAAATTATTTTTCCCCTTTGTTCATCAGCCCTAGTTTTCAAAACAACACCGTCTCTCGCCCATCTCGAAATTAAAATCGACGCCACACTCAAGGTCAAATCAGCAATTTTTGCTAATTCAGAAATATTTCTAGTTCTGTTATCAATTTCAAACAAAAACTTCATGTACCTTTCATTAATTACCTCTAACATAAATAAACTCTCCCTTTCTCATCTTTTTTTACAATAAGAATACTCAAAATTAAATTTAAAGAATTATAATCAACTCCAATCACTCTGACAATACTAGCTTTAAAAATAGGATTTTTTTGTTTTTTTAAAAAATCCTCAACTTTTTTAAAAGTTGCCAAATTTATATTTTTTCTATTTGAACCCATATAATTATAGTTATATAATTATACTTTATAAAGTTTTTGGTTAAATGGTGTATAAATTATCTCCCCTCTTTTTTCTCCAATTTTAGAAACTAATATTTTGCTAAAAATATTTTTCTCCAATAACCACTGACATTTTTCTTTTTCTAATTTATCAAGTATTCCTCTCATCTTTGATTCAATCCCTATAATTTCATAATAAGATTCATACTCATTAGAAAATCTTAATCTAAAAGCGATAAAATCAGGAAAACCTGAACCAAGCATTAAAGGAATCCCTTTCCCCCTAAAAAGATTTTTAGAATCAATCAATCTTCCAAAATTAAACCCTGCTTGATTAGAATATTCTTTTTTATTTAATTCAAATGATACATTTTTTGACCATTTTAATACAATCCATCCTTTACTTTCTAGATCATGCTTTGTTTTTAGTTCAAATCGCTTACCTTTTGCCCTCGATTTCTTCCCCATCTCTTTTTTATCCATTTTTCCCTATTTGTAATTAATATAAATAAAAAAAATAAAATTTAAATAATTTTCTATTTCCAAGCAAAATATGGTGATTTATGGACGACTAATCCATCTGACATCAATTTTGCTAAAATACTTCTAACTGTGAATTTATTCTTTTTAGTTATTTTAACTAATTCCCTAACAGTCAAAGCATATCCAATTTTCTTTTTTAAGAGAATCGCAACTGGATGTTCAGTTCTGTAAATTCTTCTTTTTTTAAAACTTCCGTCTTCGAAACTTTTTCTTTTTATCATTTTTACCTCCTATTATTTAGATTTTGAAATTAAAAATTCATTTGAATGGATCAATCTGTGACAATCCCCGCATAAATGTTTTATATTTTCAAAAGTATAATTTCCCCCATTTGAACCCCTAATTAATCTGTGAAAATAAAACGCCTCATTTAAACAACCGTTCATTTCACAAATATTATTACTTCTTTTAATAACTTTATTTTTGACCTCCATTGTTAAACTTTGTTTTCCTTCTTCTTTAGGAACTTTTAATTTGAAACCCCTTTTTATCAAGTCTTCAACATAATTTTTCAAATGCTTGCAAGGTGTATAATAATATTTTATGTCTGCAAATTCACCCACTGCTTTAATTCTCCTATAAATAAAATCCTTGCATTCACAATCCATTTTATAAATTAACTTTTCTTCATCCAAAGTATAAATTTTAGATTCATATTTTCCGTTTATCGTAATTATCATAATATTGGTAACATCCCAACTAAAATTTTTGGAATTTTAAAAAATTTAATTATTAAAACTAAACAAATAAAGCAAAATAAATAAAGTTTATATTTTTTCATTCTTCATACTCCACTAAAAATTCATCACCACAAAACAAACAAATTCTAAAAAGTTTGTCTCCTTCAAATCTAACTCCGATATTTTGAGGTCGTAATTCTCGATAACAATTTTCACATTTTATTGGATTCATTATCATTTTCTTAACTCCTTTTCTGAAAAGGAAGAAGAATCCCCAACAACCGAAAATAAATCGGATTCTTCTGCTATATACTTTCTTTGTTTCAAAGTTATCTTTGTCTTGTAAAAGATAGCATTTAGGTCTGCTCTAATTAGGTTTGCTCCACTTAGGTCTGCTCCCCAGAGGTCTGCTCCACTTAGGTCTGCTCTAATTAGGTCTGCTTCCCTTAGGTTTGCTTCCCTTAGGTTTGCTCCACTTAGGTTTGCTCCCCAGAGGTCTGCTCTAATTAGGTCTGCTTCCCTTAGGTTTGCTTCCCTTAGGTTTGCTCCACTTAGGTTTGCTTCCCTTAGGTTTGCTCTAATTAGGTCTGCTCCACTTAGGTTTGCTCCACTTAGGTTTGCTTCCCTTAGGTTTGCTCTAATTAGGTCTGCTCCACTTAGGTTTGCTTCCCTTAGGTCTGCTCTAATTAGGTCTGCTTCCCTTAGGTTTGCTCCCCAGAGGTCTGCTCTAATTAGGTCTGCTTCCCTTAGGTTTGCTTTTTCTCTAACAGCCTTTTCAACAGCTTCCTTAATACTTCCTTCACATTCAAAGATAACTTCGTCTGTATATCTATTTTTAATTTGTATGTTTTTTGACATTATGATTTCTTCCCATTCAATATCATTTATTTTAATTGTTTTCATTGTTTATCTCTCCTAGTAATTTACTT
>Ga0222628_1000368_pt1 | contig 19919 bp, 16 predicted proteins | sample AntAcemetageno95_FD_179860 | JGI IMG/M metagenome (GOLD analysis project Ga0222628, IMG submission 179860) | Saline water microbial communities from Ace Lake, Antarctica - #95 | ecosystem: Environmental > Aquatic > Non-marine Saline and Alkaline > Saline | place: Antarctica: Ace Lake | collected...
AGTTGCTTGTGGTCTAAATCAATCTTTTCCACTCATATACAACATTGTAGCAAATAGTAATACTTGGGAAGAAGCACTAAAAATGAACGCAATACTAGGTGGAGCAAGTTCAGCAAGAGGATTATTTCTAGGAGCAATATTCAATATTATTGATGAAGTTCCAGAAAAATATCTAAACATTTTAACTCATGCATTGTAAAAGGAATTGCCAAGGCAATTCCTTTTTTTATTCAACTATATTCACGATTCTCGTAACTGTTGTTTTGTTTAACAAATCATCAATGACCTCATAAACTACAATATATCTTCCAACTGTATCAGAATCAACTTCTCCAACAACTGTAATAGTCAGTTCAAGATCAAAATTATCAGTTGCTGTAACAAAACTATCAATCCACTCTTTTCCAACAACTACCGTGTCAATTCCAGTATTTAATGTAACGAGTGGTGCTATATCATCCACTACTTTTACTATTCTAGTACATGTATATACTTCTTCTCTAAACTCTTTTTCATAAACGATTTCAAATTCACCAAGCTCAGAATTTATGATGTTGTTTTCTTTGATTGCCATGTTATATGTTTGCTCATCATTCAAAGACAAGATACAACCTGAATATTCCCAATTATCACCAACAGTTATTACATCAAATCCTGGTTCTAGTGTTGTGTTTATTACATCTTGTTTTTCACATCCAACGAGTAACAATAAGAATACTACAAATAGAATTTTTCTCATAAGTATCCCCTCCTACTTTTGTCGTAATACCAAATGATAACATCATCATTATCCAAAACAAATACGTAGCTTATTTTTTCATATCTTACAGTGTTTATCACCGTATAATAGATTACTTCATATGTTCCAGGAACACTAGAGTTCACATTCGTTAAATCAACTTCACATGAACTTGCGTAATCACTTAGTTCACCACCAAAAGAACAATTTGCTGGTGTGAATTCTTCACCTACAATAATTGTATTCAGTGTTTTCTCAAGTACAAAATTAATATTCTGTGGTTTCTCAATAACATTAACATATCTGTATATTGTTGTTTCATTTAAATTCTCATCCACAATAATATATTCAATTATATACTCTCCAACTACAGTAGTATCAACACTACCATTCACCATTATTTCAAGTTCTTCTGAATAGTTATCACTTGATGAAACAAGTGATTCTATATATTCTTCTCCAATGAATAATGTATCTATTGAAGGTATTAATAGTGCATTTGGAGGGGTTGTATCAACTATATTTATTGTTCTTATAATAGTATTAAAATTTCCTGATTCATCAGTTACTTTATAAGTAACAGTATATTCTCCAAGTAACTCAAAATTAATATCATCACTGACTTCAAGAGTTAATCCTGAAGTTGAATTATCTGAATAACTAATTCCTTGATCAGTGTAGCTACTAAATACTTCAACATCAATTTCAGGTTCACCAATCAATATTAATTCAGGTTCTGTAGTATCAACGATAGTAACTATTCTTGTTACAGTTTGATATATTTCTCCTTCACCATCAACAAGACTATATGTTACAAAGTAGTTTCCAACTGTCCCAATCACAAGATCGGTAGTTGTTTCTACAGTAAATAAATGAGCATCCATTCCAGAAATAACTGAACCAGCATCACTATAACCAGATCCAAGTTCTATTGTAACTTCGCTATCTCCAAGTAACTCTATGGTTGCATCAAGATTTATTTCCACTTCTATAGAGAATCCATAATATTCATCATCCCATTCATCTGAAGTAAATCTGATTACTACATCACTAACATAATCCATTGTTTCTGGATATACTTCACCAGTATATTCAGTTGTTATTGAATCATATGTTAAATATAAATAATCATAGTCAAGTTCAAGTTTAAAAAACTCATCAAATATCAATGTAAATGATCTGTTTTCAATGCTAGAATCAGGCATTCCAATATACCATGTGATATCTTGATTATTTCCATATGCCGCGTGGTCAGTGCTAATATCTGTCACAAAGTTAAATTCTTTTGTGATAACGTCAATTAGCTCTCCATCTATATAAATCGCAGCTTTTATAACATTTGAGTCTGCATTAAATATGAATTCTTCACCAAGATATAATGTGGAATCTATTGTAGGTGTTGTTCCATCAGTTGTGTAATAAATTTCTGACCCTTCAGGAACATTATTAATTTCAGCTTCATATTCCAATCCATCAATATCTAATAGATATAACTCTGTTGCAGAAGAAATTGAATAAGTAGAATTTAAATCAATTGAAGGTGTAATCCCGCCAATTAAAATCTCAAAAGTGATACTTCCATCTCCTTCAACAATGTTAAATATCTTAATATCCATTATCGTTCCATCGCTATAAAACATTACTATATCAGTTCCAATACCCATTTCTTTAAAGTAATTAGTGTTTGAAATAGCTGCTTGATCGATTTCTCCATCTTCATCAGGAAACGCTGAACCATCTTCTGAAAATACGATAGGAACATTAACATCATTTATTCCAGGTCTAAAAACAAAGACTTCGTCTCTTGGGTTACCTTCTTCAGAATAATAGCCATATACATTACCCATATCAAAATAATCATCATCTACTCGGTATACAATGAGACCACTATTTGGTAATTCAGATTCATATAATCCTTCTTGCAATCGGTACTCTATATAAAGATATTCATTTGAATACCCTAACTCTATTTTAAATAAATTTTCTGCTGAATCAGCAAGTGGTTCTAACGTGTATACTCCACTTTCAGTTATTCCATCAATATCATCAATCCATAACCCATATTTTTCTTTCATGTATCCAAGCATATGACTTGGAACAGAGCTAGTCGATTCCATTACACCCCAAGCTCCCACAGGTTCAATATGATCATAACGATAATAGTGATACAAATCCGGAGCACTTAATAAATGAAATGTTTCATGTGCTAGAATTCCAACACTAACTTGTCTGTCAGAAGATTGACTATTTCCAAGTAATTCAAATGAATAAGAATTTGCAAATACACCATCAATTGTTGGTGTATTTGATGAATCAAAAGAATATAGGTCCCATTTATGTGGCCATAAAAGATCGCTCCACTCATCAACGTCTCCACTTACCATAAATGTAATGCTATCAATATCTCCATCGTCATTTACATCTAAATCAATAGTGTCACTGATTAAGTTATTATCATCAACATAATCTATTGCTTTCTTAAGGAGTTCATGTTCCCTCTCTGCTTGATCAATTCCGGTTTGTGCGCCATATCCATCTAGATTAGTAACATCATCATATAATTGATAATGTGATCTGTCGTAATTATCTTGATAATAGATAATATTAGTTCCATCATTTGTTAAATAGGAATCTATTGTTAATTGGTTATAAGAAACTTCCAAATAATAATCTCTTAAACTAACTCCATCTATATCATTAAATAAGTCATCATAATATGATAAATTGAACGGTGCATTGTAATTTGTTTCATCAGCAAACTTAATAAAAATAACAATATTATTGAATCCAGCAGTCTCATTAACTCCTGCGTAAGATATTTCTGTTTTTTCTTTTCCTACTATCCTTGGTGTATCAATTGCTTGAGTATCCGTTGCTTTCACATTTAAAAATGATGTAAAAAAGATAAAAAGTAATGATATTAAAATCATAATCTTTTTCAATTGAAACACCTCCTTAGTTTTTTATTTTACCATATTTTTTTTATATAGTTATGAAAAAGACGAGATTTTTTTACTCGTCTTTTTCTAAATTTCTACATAGTCTTTTAAGTTCTTCATAAAAATCTTCTCTGTTCTGCGGACCAATATACGTTGTTCCTCTAAAATAACTTTTATTGTGTTCTTTAATTTCGATGCGATTTATACTCATCGACATTGAAGAAAGAAAATTCTTTTTTAAAGCAAGAGACTTAATATTTTCGTACTTAATTCTTCCAAAGAATGGCCCTATCTTCATATATAGGTGGTCTTCTCTTAGTTCATAATATGAACCAATTAATATCCAAATCATCATGATTACAACTGGAAACACAAATAAAACGTAGATCCATAATTCATCTTTTGGCATAACAAAAACCAATGCAATGAAAAGGATGTTCATAGACCATAATAAAACTAATATCCATAGATCAATCTTAGCTTTTTCTCTCATCTTTCTACCCCTTATAGCTTCCATTTAAATATCGACACATTTCATATAAAACAAATTGATGTCTAATGTCTGTGAAATTATATGTCTCATCCTCATAGTCAAAACTGAAACTATTTCTCATTGTGTTACAAGGATATTTCATCTTTGCTAAATCAAACTTATATGTTGATATATTATCACTCAAAAGCAATCTTTTATCTTTGTATCTTAATTTGTAGTTACCAATTTTAATATTCGTCATACTTGATTGATTTACTAGATTTAATGTAACTCTGAATACAAACTCACTGTTAATTACTTCTTCTATTTTTTTATACTGATACTTATTATAATCAACTAGATTATCATATTTATTTCCTTCAATAAATTCATATTCGTTTATATGGCCTATTTTCCCACATTTTGAACATATGATATCATCTTTATTACCAAATACAGTTAAAATTCCACCACAATTGTTGCAGTAATAGACTAATCTTTCTATCCCTTCAGCACGAGCTTTTCTATTAAATTTATACATTCTTTCTCTTTGAAAGTCATAGTCGTTATTATAAATTGCTTTTTCGACTACTGAATTAATTTGAATTGGAGTTAATTCTCTAACTTCTTCTTTTGTTAGTAACGTGCGTGTATCTGTCACAACCATTCCATTCTTAGCAAAATTGTCTGCCCATCTTGGTTGAGAGAGATATCCCCCTTGTTGTTTAACTAATACAACATCTACATCTGCTTTTTTGATAAGTTTCCCTGATGATTTAAAGATATCTAAAGTTTCACCATAGAAGGTATTGTCTCCCTCAGGAAAAAACCCAATACTATATCCTTCTTTTAAATAATCAAAGACTTTTTTAGTTGCCATATAATCAACTTTTCCGACTCTTTTTGGTATTGCTCTTGCAAGAACCCTCATCCCAAATCCTTTTGCTTTATCTAAGAAAGCCATCTCAGTAACTAAAAAACGTATTTTACTTTTGACATTTTTCATAACTACAAATGCATCCCAAGTATTGAAATGATTAGAAATCATAATAAACGGTTCTCTGTGTTTATCGATTTTATCCCCATTTGCTACTACTTTCATTTCTCTTGCCATAAGCAGGTGAATAAATGGTCTAACAATCATTATTGAAAAATCTGCAAATGACTCTTTAAATGGCTTTTTCATTTCATCTCACCTCGTTAATCTATTATAGCAATAAATAATTATTAAACCAAGAAAAAAAGACTTCTACAGTCTTTTTAAGATAGATTCATTTTGATAATACAATTTTTATCCAATCTAATTAATTCAAGTTTGTATTTCTCATAGTTCTCAAACTTTTCTATATATGTCCCAAACAAAATAATTTCAAAGTTTTTTCTCACTTGATTGATGTAATTATTATCTTCTATTTTTGGATTTTCTTTTAAAAACTCAATTGTCAATTTAAGACTTAAGTAAACTTTTTGTTTATCAAAACTTTTTCGATTACTTAAATCTTCAATATCCTTAATATTTGTAGTTATTCCTTTTTCAGCTTCTCTAATAATTGATTTTGTGTATCCTATCAAACAATTGCTTCCTTCACATTTTCCACAAACATTTTCTCCAAGACAAATATCTTCTATCCTTACAGATAGGTCATTGTAGAAAAAGTGAAGACTTTCAGCAGTCTTTTTAAATAGTGTTGTTTTCCCTTCTTTTCTATGTACTAGAGTAGGTTTTATAATTAGATAAGCGATAGTTAAAATAAATATGATAAAAGGTATTATAAAGTATGCTTTTAGATAAGTTGATGGAAGAGATGAGAATAGTTTTATTAATCCAAAAGTAAAGAAGACTATTGATGCCCCTAGTTTAATAAAAAACTCTGGCACTTTATTTCCTAGTTTAATTCCCACATATATCCCTAGTGCTCCTGTTACTACCATTCCTAATACAGATCCTATTAAGACATATAATGGAAATTTAGAGCTTAATGACAATGTAACTGCAGTAAGTTGAGTTTTATCTCCAAGTTCTCCTAGAAAGAAAGCTATTGCGACTGTAACTACTGGTCCGTATCTTACTTTCTTTTTTAAACCCTCTTCATCATCATTCATTTTAAGACTCCATAAAGCAAATAAAATGAATGCAAATCCTGCGGTAATTTGCAGATAACTTGATGGAATAATCTTTGTAAGAGAATTTCCCAACAAGACAGCTAGCCCATGATTTAAAAAAGCTCCTATAAATATACCTAGGAGTACTTTTTTAACACTGTATTTTGTAGCAAAAGCCATAGCCAAAATTTGAGTTTTATCTCCCATTTCTGCTATAAAGATAAAGGCAAATGTTCGTAATATTTCTATCATGCTCAACACCTACTACTATTTTTCTATTATTTCAATTGCTTTGTCTATTGTTTTATCAAAGTTATGGATGTCTACATCAATCCAATTTACACCAAATTGGTTATTAAAGAAAGTATATTGTTTTTTGGCAAGGTTTCTTGAATGCTGTTTTATTTTATCAACTGCAAAATCAAACTCATATTCGCCATCAAGATACTTATAAAGCTCTTTATAGCCAATGCTATTAACGCTATTAGAGTTTATACCTTCTTTATGCAGATGGACAACTTCTTTTAACAATCCATTTTGGATCATTTTGTCTACCCTTTTATTAATCAACTCATACAATTCATTTCTTTCCATGTGAAGACCAATAAATATTGCATCGTAAAGAGGCACATTTTTATTTTTATTATCTGATACTTTATTAGTTGTAGCCCTTGATATTGCTTGAAGTACTCTTTTTCGATTATTCGGATGAATAACTAGTGAACTTTCATAATCTTTTTCTTCTAAGATTGAATGAAGTATTTCGTTGGATATATCTTTACATTTTTCAATAAGAGAATCGTCTCTAGAAGTGTTTGTAAAGTTATAATCATATAATGCACTTTTTATATAAAGACCTGTTCCTCCTACGATAATAGGTGTTTTACCTATACTTTCTATCTCTTTTATTTTTTCTCTTACCATTTTTTGGAAAATTGCTACACTAAAATCTTCATCTGGATCTAAAATATCAATAAGATGATGAGGAATTCCTTCTTTATCGACATCTGTTATTTTTGCACTTCCAATGTCTAATCCTCTGTATACTTGGACGCTATCACCTGATATTATTTCAGCATTATATCTCTTAGCTAAGGCAATTGATAGTTTTGTTTTACCTATACCTGTTGGACCAACTATTACAATAATCATTACATTATCCTCAAGAATAGTTTTTCAATTTCTTCTTGTGTAAATTTGATTATTGTTGGTCTCCCGTGGGGACAAGTATAAGGATTGGTACAATGTTCAAGATCATGGAATAATTTATCTATCTCATTTTTATTGATAAATTTATTGGCTCTAATAGAATGTTTACATGATAAAGACTTTGCTAGTGAATCTTTAACGTCCATTATTTCGATATTTTTTCCTTCTAAGATAAACTTTACGATTTCTTCTGTATAAATTCTTTCATATCCTTCTATAAACCATGTAGGAACTCTTACAATATCAATGGTATTAATATCATTGATAACAAGTCCAATACCTAATGGTTTAAATAAATCAAGTTTGTCCATTAATTCAATTACTTCTTGATTTGATAAATCGAGAGTAATTGGAATAATTAAATCATATGTTTCGATACTTACATTTGCCATTCTTTTATAGTAATTTTCATATCTAACTCTCTCAGCTGCAGCATGTTGGTCAATGATGTATAAACCTGTTTCATTTTGAGCAATTAGATATGTTCCCAAGTATTGACCAATATATTCAAGCCTTGGTATTTTTTTAATGATTTTAGGTTCTTCTATTTTGGTACTGTCGACTTTGTCCAACTTGATAGTACTTTCTTTTTCTTTTTTCTGTTCAACTAAATTGTCAATATAGTTTAAAAAATCTTCTTTTACTAGACTTGGTTTCCCATCCACCATTGATTCCAAATTTAATGATTCATATTTGATATTGTCTTTTTTCGTTTCCTTTATTTCAGGAATTAAATCTAATGATTTCAATTTTGTTTCAATTGTATTTTTTATTAATGATAAAAGCATTCTCTCTTCTGTAAATTTTACTTCTAGTTTTTGAGGATGGACATTTACATCAATTAATAATGGATCCATTTTAATATTGATAAAGACAATTGGATATTTACCGATTGGAAGATATGTCTTATATGCTTCACTAACTGAATGGATGATTTTGTTGTTTTTGATCATCCTATCATTCACAATTATTGTTATATGGTTTCTATTTGATCTATTGAAAATAGGTTTTGTTAAGAATCCACTAACCTGAAAATATTGATTTTTACCTTCAAATGGAACCATATTCTTGATGATTTCAATTGAATATATGTTTGAAAGAACTTTTAAATGATTATTTGAACCTGTTGATTTGAATATTGTTTTCTTATCATTTGTTAGTGTAAATGCTATTTCAGGATGAGAAAGTGCGATTTTGTTGATATATCCTACAATATAAGATAATTCAGTATTAGTTGCCTTTAAGTGTTTCAATCTTGCTGGTGTATTATAAAATAAATATCTAACAGCTATACTCGTACCTTTTCTTGGAGCAAATTCTCCGTTTTCTTTTACTTCACCTTTTAGTAAGAAAATACGATGTCCAATAACGCCTTCACTACTTATCATTTCTAAGTGAGAAACCGAAGCGATAGAAGGTAAAGCCTCACCTCTAAAGCCAAGAGATGAAATATGATATAAATCATTGCTTGTTTTAATTTTAGATGTGGCATGTCTTCTAACAGACATGATCATGTCTTCTTCACTCATTCCACTTCCATCATCAGTTACCTTTATTTCATTTAACCCGCACTCAAGTAAATCCACTTTAATGTTTTTACTATTTGCATCAATCGAGTTTTCGATTAATTCTTTTACCACTGAAGCCATATTCTCAACAACTTCACCAGCGGCGATTAAATTGCTTAATGCATCATTTAATTGAATGATTTTACCCATTGTATCACTTCTTTCTTCTATTTCATTATATAAAAAAAGGCGTAGTTTTACCATAAAAAAACAACAATCTTTTGATTGTCATTTTTTAAATAGATTCAAGTATTCCTTATACCCTTTTTCTTCCATGTTTTCTTTAGGAATAAACGAAAGACTAGCTGAGTTAATGCAGTATCTTAACCCCCCATTTGGTCCATCATTAAATACATGCCCAAGATGGGAATTACTTTCCGTACTTCTAACTTCAGTTCTAAGCATAAATTGTGAGTAATCTTTTCTTTCTACAATCGTATTATCTTTTGCTGGTTTCGTAAATGATGGCCATCCGCAGTGTGCATCAAATTTATCTAAAGATGTAAACAGTACTTCTTTAGAGACAATATCAATATATATTCCATCTCTAACCTCGTTATGATACTCATTTTCAAATGGTCGTTCAGTTGCATTTTTTTGGGTAACTTCAAACTGAATAGGAGTCAATGATTTAATAGTTTTATCATACTTTTTCATTCAAACACCTCTTATCTATAGATTTATAATTTATTAATTATCTTATTTAAAATATTAAGTGCTTCAAGAGGGGTAAGTTCATCAATAGACACTTCTTTAAGTTCTTTGATAATTTCATTTTCTTCTTTTGTAATAGCTTCTTCTTCAACATATTCATCAAAATTAAATAAATTAATACTTACTGATTCAGATAGTTTTTGATGATTTCTTTCTAGATCGTTCAAGATGATTTTTGCTCTAGCAATTAATCCTTTAGGGAGATTGGCTAGACTAGCAACGTTAATTCCGTATGATTTATCTGTCGGACCATCTTTAATTTTATGCAAGAATATAATTGCTCCATCTTTATCTTTTGCGCTTACATGAACATTTTTCAGTGTCTTTAAAGACTTATCTAAATCTGTTAGTTCATGATAGTGTGTTGAGAAAAATGTAACACACTCAATCTTTTCATGGATATATTCAATGATTGCTTGAGCAAGTGCCATACCATCATATGTTGCTGTACCTCTTCCTATTTCATCAAATAGAATAAGGGATTTCTTAGTTGCGTTTTTGATGGCGTTGTTTGCATCAAGCATCTCAACCATAAAGGTTGATTTTCCACTAACCAAATCATCAGCTGCTCCAATTCTTGTAAAAATTGCATCAAAAACTGGTATCTTTGCACTTTTCGCTGGTACAAAAGAACCGATTTGAGCTAATATAGTAGTTAATGCCATTTGTCTCATATATGTAGATTTACCACTCATATTTGGTCCAGTTATTAATAGTATATTTGTATTCTTATCAAGTAGAATATCATTTGGAACAAATTCTGTGTCTGTTAGAACCTTCTCAACGACAGGATGTCTTGAAGCGATTATTTCAACAATATTATTATCTACTAAGATAGGTCTTGTAAGATTTAGTTCTTCACTAACAATACTAAGAGCTATCATCATATCTATTTCACTTATGATATTTGCGTTTTTTTGGATTACTGATATTTCATTTCTTGCTTTATCTCTTAATTCTAAGAACAATTCGTATTCTAAATTAATGCTTCTCTCTTCAGATGATAAAATAATTGTTTCTTTTTGTTTTAATTCTTCTGTAATATAGCGTTCGCTATTTGAGAGCGTTTGTTTTCTGGTATACCCAAATTCATCTTTAACATTAGCTATTTGTCCTTTAGGAACTTCAATATAATAACCAAATACTCGATTATACCCAATTTTGAGTTTTCTAATTCCAGTTCTTTCTCTTTCTGTTTCTTCTAATTCTTTTAACCAAGATTTTATGTTTAAAGCGTTATTTCTAATTTCATCCAAATCTGAGTTATAACCTTCTTTTATGATTCCTCCTTCTTTAATTGTTAGAGGAGGATCATCAACTAAAGAATTAGTAAGTAAACTAAAAAACTCTGTTAATGAATCCAAGGATTCAGATAAAAAAGTAGTATGAGAATTTTTTAGTGAGAGCAAATCTTTCTTAAGATTAGGTAAAATACTCAATGATTTGCGAAGTTGTACTAAATCTTTACCATTCGTGTTTCCATATGAAATCCTACCAACAATTCTTTCAAGATCATACACATTTTTAAGTAAGTCCTTGATTTCTTGTTTTATAATAAATTCTTTATTTAGGATATCAATAGTATCATATCTAGTTTCAAGTGTTTCTTTATTAACAATAGGTCTTAGAATTTGTTTTTTTAGATAACGAGACCCCATTGCTGTTTCACATTTATCAATCAACCAAAACAAACTACCAATACGGTTGTTGTGTCTTAGAGTCTCGGTTAATTCCAAATTTCTGATGGTATTAGAGTCCATTTTTACATAAGAAGATGCTTCTAATACTATCGCTTTCTTTAAATGCATCAATTCTCTTTTTTGAGTTCTAATGATGTAGTTAAGAAGTCTCTTAAATGTTTTTTTCTCTTCTTTTGTCGGTAGATGTTTATACAAATCATCAAATACTTCAGGGACTTCAGTTTCATTGTTAATTGAAACAGCAATTCCTTCTGATTTGATATATTTTTCTAAATGAGTCTCATCAAAAAAATTCGAGATAACGATTTCTTTTGGAGAGATTTGAAGTAATTCATTCATTAAGATGTTTAGATCCTTTGGTAATACAAGTGAGTATGATTCTCCTGTTGATAGATCTAAAAAACTAATCGTATAATTGTTTATATTTATTCCTATAGCTGCTAGATAACTAATTTCTTCACTTTTGTTTTCTATGAAAGTCCCTGGAGTTATTAATCTAACAACTTCTCTTTTCACAATCCCTTTTGCAACACTAGGGTCTTCAACTTGTTCACAAATTGCTACTTTGTAGCCTTTTAATATTAATCTTTCAATATATGAATCAGCAGCATGATGTGGTACTCCACACATTGGAATCTTTTCTTTTGTTCCAGCATCTCTTCCAGTTAACTGAATTTCTAATTCTCTTGAGGCAAGAAAGGCATCTGTGAAAAACATTTCATAGAAATCCCCTAGTCGAAAAAAGACTATAGCGTCGTTATAGTCTTCTTTTATAGTGAGATATTGGCGCATCATTGGCGTATATTGTGATTTATCTATACCTTCCATGTTACCACCTGATTTATAATAATATAGTTGAAACTAAGTAACCTACAAATACTACAATAGAAGCAGCAGCAACTATTAGTAGGAATTTATTGAATTTCTTTCTTCTCGCTTCACTTACTTTGCCTGCAATTTCTTCAAATTTCAAGTTGTATAAATATTCTTCAATATTCATTCCTGCAAATATTTTTAATGAGTTTATGTATTTAGGAACTTCTTCTTGTGGCATTTTTATTAAGATGTATTCTATCATATCTGATTTTTTAAGTTCAATAGATACATTTACTTTTCTTCTTTTTGCATATCTTTCAATTTCTAAAATTGATTTTTTTGAAATCTCATCAATTTTCTCTTGGTCAAAATTTAATTTAATTGCAACAATGTCTATTAATTGTTTTTTATTTATTCTTCTTGGAATTTCTACACCATAAATTTTACCTAAATCACGCACTTCAGTTAGTGTAGTTGCACTTGTTAAAACTTCTTTTGCTTTTTCAATTTCGGTTCCATCAAAATAGCCTACTGGTTCAAAATATACTTCTTCAAAATTCTTTCTAACTTCTTCAAATGATTCTTGATTTTCTCTTGAATACTTCATTGTCAGGTTTTTAAGTTTAACAAACTCAAGGTTGTTAATCCCTAAATCAGTTCTATTTCTAACTATGATATCCCAAAAATCCTTTTTATATTCCGTTACATTAATTTCTAATTGATAACCAGATGCAAGTCTTTCAAGCTGAAATATAGTAAATTCATCAAAAAACTTTAATCGGTGTTTCATTTCATCAGAAAATTTATTTGAGCTTTCAGCTGTCGCTATTGCTGGTGCAATATTCTTTCTAATTAATGCTTTATGTAAATAATATGGTAAGTAAATTTCCTTGTTCACCAAGTACTTCACAATTTCATGTGAGGGAATAACTGTAAATGAATCAACTAATTTGGAAATTTTTACTTTCTTAGAGTATAAAAATATTGAGTCTTCTTCTCTTTTACCCTTTTTTGCCATTTATAACACTCCTTCACCATTTTTGCATCTAAATATATTATACATTACATAATTTCCTAAATCAAGGGGAAATTGCTTTTTGTAGACATTTCCCACTATTCAACAAAAAAACACACACTTCGAAATTGACTATTCGAAATCTGTGTTTATCTCTTTTGAAATTATTTTTTGAACCAGATCTAAATCTAAATTGACCTCTTCAAGTAACTCTAAGTATTCTGATAAAATCAAATGATCCATAACTTTTTCTTTTGCATTATTATAGTTTTTTTCAGCTAGTTTAAAGCCTTTAATGTTCTTTTCTCTTTCAATTACCATTGTCTTTTGAAGGTCAAGTAATCTTTTATAATCCTCGTTTAATTTTTGGTCATTATCAATTATCTTTTCCAACTCTTTATATCTTTCTATAACTAAATCATTCATTAATTCTTTAATCAACTTATCAAGACTATTCAACTAAATCGCCTCTTAAAAACCACGTCATAGCTTCATAAACTCGTACTTTTACTATTTCACCAATTAAGGATTCGTCACCTTTAAAATTGATTAGTTTATTATTTTCAGTATACCCCGCTAATACTTCATTGTTATTTTTACTAAACCCATCTACTAAGACCTTAACAGTCTTTCCTTCGAATCGTTGATTACCAATTAAGTATCCATCATTAACGACTTCATTTAATTCTAGGAGATGCTTGTGCTTATCTTCAAAACTAACGTTATCTTCATAATGTGCTGCAGGTGTTCCTTCTCTTTTTGAATAAATGAATGTATATGCTCCCTCAAAGCGACAATATTGTACTAATTCAAGAGTTTCTTCAAATTGCTCTCTTGTCTCTCCTGGAAAACCGACAATAATGTCTGTAGTAAGTGATGCATTAGGTATGAGTCTATATATATTATCTACTAATTCCTTATAAGACTCTTTCGTGTATTTTCTATTCATTTTTTTAAGGACTTCATTGCTTCCTGATTGAACAGGAAGATGGATATAAGGCATTAAATTACCGCCTTGTGAAAGTATTTTGACAGTTTCTAAGTTAAAGTCTTTAGGGTGTGAAGTAGTAAATCTTATGCGCTCTATTGGTAGTTTATTTAATTCAGAAAGAAGATCTGAAAATGTATAATCAACATCTTTGAAATCTCTACCATAGCTATTTACATTTTGTCCAAGTAGCGTAACTTCTTTATATCCTTCTAATATCAATTTCTTAATTTCTTTAATAATTTCGTCTTTATTTCGAGATCTTTCTTTGCCTCTTGTATAAGGAACAATGCAATAAGTACAGAACTCATCGCAACCAAACATTATGTTAACCCACGCTTTACGGCTATTTTCTCTAATTCGTGGCATATTTTCAACAATTGAGCCTTGTTCAGAGAAAACTTCGATAACTCTCTCCTTAGAAAGTACAACAGTTTCCAAATATTGAGGTAATTTATAGATATTGTGTGTACCAAAAACAAGATCAACGTAGTGAATTTTCTTTAAAATCTTTTCAACTACCTTTTCCTCTTGAGGCATACATCCACAAACTCCAAGGATTAAATCAGGATTATTCTTTTTATATTGTTTCAGTCTTCCAAGTTCACCAAATACTCTATTTTCAGCGTTCTCTCTTATAGCACAAGTATTAAGCAAAATAATATCAGCGTGTTCTAGACTACTACTTTCAGTAAAGCAAAGTGCTTCTAAAATCCCTTTTATTTTTTCTGTATCAGCTTCATTTGCTTGACATCCATAAGTTTCAATCTTATAAGATTTCCCTTTTCCAAATCCTTTTATATTAAAATGCTCATTAAAGTCAATCACCGGTGTTTCCTCTGATTTTCTTTTTCTAGCATCTCTTATTGAGGGTTTTACAAAGTATTTTTCATATTCTTTTGCCATTTTCATCACCTTTTCAATATATACAGTAATTCGATTTATATCTCAAACAAAATGAATAAGGGGTCCTTATTCATAGATGTTTATTGATTGTATTTGATTTAGATCTGTGTTTAATATAACTGCGTTAAATTGGAGCACACTAGATAAATCTTCTTTGATTCTTCTAGGCATACCATCTAAAAACTTACTTACGATAAGATCTTTATCTGCGCCAATAACTCCATATTTAGTTCCTGTCATTCCAATGTCAGTTATATACATTGTCCCTTTAGGGAAGACCATAGCGTCAGCTGTAGGAACATGTGTATGAGTTCCGAGCACTGCGGTTACTCTACCATCTAAATAATGAGCCAATGCTATTTTTTCACTTGATGCTTCTGCGTGCATATCAATAATCACGACATCACTGTCTATTGTTTCTAGTATTTCATCCGCTTTTTTAAAAGGATTATCTAATGGGTCTCCCATAAATATACGACCCATCAAATTAATAACAGTTACTAATTTATCATTATATTTAATAGTGATGAATCCCTTGCCTGGGATTGAATCAGCGTAATTAGCGGGTCTTATTATTTTTGAATCATCAATAAAATCTATTATTTCTCTCTTTGAAAAAGAATGATTTCCAAGAGTTATTGCACTAACTCCTAATTTCATTACCTCTTTATAGATTGATTCGCTAATTCCAAATCCACGATCAATATTTTCTCCATTTAGGAAAATTAAATTTGGTTTGTGTTCTTGTTTAATTTTAGGTAAGTACTTATAAAGTGCTTCCATACCTCTACTCCCAAATACATCTCCAATAAATAAAATTTTCATTTTATCAACTCTTTTCTATTAGCTCAAAATAGTCTTTATGATTAATAAAAAATCCATAATCAAAAAAAGTATTCGAGTTTTTTTGCTTCAATATATCTTCCATTGATAAATATTTAACATCTTTCACTTCAATTTCATCAATTTTAAGATCTTTTAGAAGTACATTCTTCTCAACCAAATATACATCTAGTAAAAAACTTGCAAAATCATTCTTAACTGGATATCTTTTTAAAAACTTAAATTCTTTCTTATCTATTAATACACCTAGTTCTTCATTTGTTTCTTTAATTGCAGTTTCAAGTGAAGAATCGCCAGCAACTACTGCTCCAGCAGTTGTTGCCCACATAAATGGTATTTTATCAGAAAGTTTATTTCTTTGTTGAATCAAATAGTTTCTATCCCTATTTCTAATCCAAATATTAACGACTGTATGAAATTCTCCAACATTAAGTTTAGTTCCTCTAAGTACTTTTTTATTCAGCGGTTGACCAACTTCGTTGTACAAATCAAAATATTCCACCTTATCACCTCAAATAGGTAAAGCCTTCCAGAGGAAGGCTTTTATTTAGCTATATCTTGAGCTCTAGTCTCTCTTATTACGGTAACTTTTATTGTCCCTGGGTATGATAATTGTGCTTCAATTTGTTCTTTAATATCTCTCGCTATTTTGTAAGCCATTGTATCATCTACTTTTGTAGGTTCAACGATAACTCTTACTTCGCGTCCAGCTTGAATAGCATATGCTTGTTCAACGCCTTCTACTGCTTTTGAGATACCTTCAAGTTGTTCTAAACGTTTAATGTATGAATCCAAAGACTCACTTCTAGCACCAGGTCTAGCAGCGCTTAATGCATCAGCTGCAGCGACTAATACTGCGATAACTGTTTGAGCTTGTTTTTCACCGTGATGTGTTGCTATAGCGTCTACTACTGCAAGAGGTTCTTTGTATCTATTAGCTAAGTTAACACCAATTTCTACATGAGATCCTTCAACTTCGTGATCGACAGCTTTACCAATGTCATGAAGTAATCCTGCACGTTTAGCTAAGACTTCGTCTTCACCAATTTCTACAGCAAGTTTACCAGCTAAGAAGGCACACTCAATTGAATGTCTTAATACATTTTGTCCGTAACTTGTTCTAAAATGTAATCTTCCTAGTAATTTTACAAGATCGGGATGAACTCTACCAATTCCAACTTCGAAAACAGCTTCTTCCCCTTTATCTCTAATAAATCTATCTACTTCATCTCTTGTTTTTTCAACAACTTCTTCAATTCTACCAGGATGGATTCTTCCATCGCTAACTAGTGATTCAATTGTTCTTTTTGCTATTTCTCTTCTAATTGGATCAAATCCACTTAGAACTACTGCTTCAGGAGTATCATCAATAATTAAATCTACTCCAGTTAACGCTTCGAGTGTTCTAATGTTTCTTCCTTCGCGTCCAATAATACGGCCTTTCATTTCATCATTCGGCAATGTTACTACTGAAACTGTTCTTTCACTTGTAACATCTTGTGCGTATTTTTGAATTGCTTCAGATAATAAATGTTTCGCTTTTTTATCTACTTCAAGTTTCGCTTTTTCTTCTTCTTCTTTAATATATGCAGCAATTTCATTAACCATTTCGTCTTCTACTCGTCTTAGGATTAAATCTCTTGCTTGCTCAATACTAAATCTTGCAATTTCAATTAATTTTGTGTTTTGTTCTTCGATTAATACATCCAGTCTGTTATTTTTGTCATCTAATGATTGTTTTCTGCGCTCGATAGTTTCCTCTTTATTATCTAAATTAGATTCACGTTTGTCTAGGTTTGAACTTCTCTTATCCATAGACTGTTCACGTTGCATTAATTTATTTTCTACAGCAGATACTTCACTTTTTCTTTCTTTAAGTTGTTTATCAAAATCCAACCTTAAATTGTGAATTTCTTGCTTAGTTTCAAGTAAAACTTCTTTTTTGTGTCTTTCTGCTTGTTTCTGAGCGTCTTCAATCAAATGATCCACTTTTTGACGTGCTTTATCTAAGCCACGTTCAACCACCATGATACGTAAGAAAAACCCACCTACAGTACCTAGTGTTATAAATGTCAGACCGGAGAGAATAATTCCTATTAGATCCATGTCTAATTCCTCCGTTCGTTTTTTAAGAATACTAATTTATTTAAACATAATACATAATTATGAGTAGAAACTTTTTTATAACTATTATATTATAACTGTATCTATCTCTTAAAGTCAATGAATATAACCATTTATCGCAAAAAAAAGGAGTTTAAATTAAACCCCTAATTTTTCTCTAACCTTTGCTTTAATCACTTTTAGTAGTTCTGGTTTTTCAAGTAAATATTTTTTAACATTTTCTCTACCTTGACCAATTTTGTCACCTTCATAGCTAAACCAAGATCCACTTTTTGCAATTATTTCTTCTTCTACTGCTATATCAATAATTTCACCAATTTTTGAAATTCCAAATCCATAAATCATATCAACTACAATTGTCTTAAATGGTGGAGCGACTTTGTTTTTAACTACTTTAACTTTTACTAAGTTACCAACAATATCAGTTCCATGTTTGATTTGTTCGCTTCTTCTAATTTCAAGTCTTACTGATGCATAAAACTTAAGAGCTCTACCACCTGGAGTTATTTCAGGGCTCCCAAACATTACTCCTACTTTTTCACGAATTTGGTTAATGAATATTACTATTGTTTGTGATTTACTAATTGCTCCACTTAATTTTCTCATAGCTTGAGACATAAGTCTTGCTTGAAGTCCGACATGGCTTGCTCCCATGTCTCCTCTTATTTCTGCTTCTGGTACAAGTGCTGCTACACTGTCAATTACAACAATATCAATTGCTCCACTTCTAATTAAAGCTTCTGTTATTTCTAATGCTTGTTCTCCTGTATCTGGTTGAGAAAGGATTAGATTATCAATATCTACTCCAAGAGCTTTTGCATATTGAGGATCAAGTGCATGTTCTGCATCAATAAATGCTGCATATCCTCCAAGTTTTTGTGCTTCCGCAATGGCGTGGAGTGCAAATGTTGTTTTACCTGAAGATTCAGGACCATATACTTCAACAATTCTACCCTTAGGATATCCACCTATTCCTAATGCTTTATCCAATTTTATTGATCCACTTGGGATTGATTCAACGTTTAAACTTGCAGAATCATCACCTAAAATCATTACTGAACCTTTTCCGTGTTGCTTCTCAATTTCTTTTATTGCACTATCGAGTGCTTTTTTTCTAACGTCATTTGCCACTTATAATCCTCCTTTTTTAGCTACATATATAATACGTGCCAATCAGTCTTTTTTCTTTAAATAGACTCCATAATAATTTTTTTATTTTTAAAGAAGTAGTCAAATCCACTTACTACTGTAAGCAATACTCCTACGTATAAAACATAAATTCCAATATCTGGTAATAAATTATTATATGGATATAATAACAATAGCGTTAAAGCAATCATTGTAAAAGCTGTTTTATATTTTCCTAGTTTGCTTGCAGCAATTACTTTTCCTTCTCCTACAGCTATTAACCTAATACCTGTAACAATAAACTCTCTTGATAAAATAACTACTGTAATCCAAATTGGTATTATGCCAGCGTCATTAAGTACCAATAATGCTGCCATAACAATCAATTTATCAGCTAAAGGATCAATAAACTTCCCAAAAGTCGTTACTAAATTGTATTTGCGAGCAATATATCCATCAAGAAAATCAGTGAACGCTGCAACCACAAAAATAGGAGCCAAAAATTTGAGCCAAAAATCTTGATTTATAAATGCCTGAGTTGGGTCAACTTTCATGTAATAAACAATCACCAAAACAGGTACTAATAAGACTCTCATAAACGATAATTTATTTGGTAAATTCATATAAACACCTCACAAAAAATTAGGTAGTGTCA
>Ga0222628_1000370_pt1 | contig 19862 bp, 20 predicted proteins | sample AntAcemetageno95_FD_179860 | JGI IMG/M metagenome (GOLD analysis project Ga0222628, IMG submission 179860) | Saline water microbial communities from Ace Lake, Antarctica - #95 | ecosystem: Environmental > Aquatic > Non-marine Saline and Alkaline > Saline | place: Antarctica: Ace Lake | collected...
TTATGAAAAATATATCAAAATTTAACGAGTTTAAAACTCAGAAGAATATTAAAAATGAAAAACTTATAAAAGAATCTGTGACTTGGTGTACTCATAAGAAAAAATGCACAATAAATGAATGTCATTTTAATGATGAAATGTGTCCTATTGTTAATGGATTAGTAAAACCTGATGAAGATTGTAATTCAACAAATGAAGGATTTACTGGAAGATTATCAAAATTTATAGGAAAAAATGAATATAATAAAACATTAGATTATATTAAAAGATCTTTATTAAATTCTAAAAAATATAAAAGTTATAAAGTTGATAAAAATATTTTAATTAAAGATGCAGTTAAAGGATTAGTGCAAAAAATAAAATTTGCAAAAAAATTTAAAGATAATGAAAAATTATTAAACTCATTAGTTGAAGAAATTGTTAAAGATTTGAAATCTAAGAAACATGGTCAAATTAATGAAGCCAAAAAAGAAAAAACTTTTATTATATATTCTGAGAAAAGAGGAAAAGAAAACAAACATGAAGGAACATTAAAAGAATTAATTTCTAAATTTTCTTATACATTAAAAATCGGACAATCATGGGAACATGAAAAAGGAAACAAAAAAATAAACATAAATCCAAAAGGTATTAAAAGTTTGATGACAGCATTAAATAATTCTAAATCAAATGCAGTAGCAAATGGTAATTCAGATACATATTATTTTTTAAAATAAACAATGTGAAAATAATATCCAACAGTAAATTTTTTTAAAATATCAATAAATATCAAATAAATTAGTATTTGGCCCATATTTATAAAATATATAACTCAAATAACTACTAATAGTTATTTTTAAAAAATAATTATAATTATGAATTTAGAAGAACTTTATTTAGAAATTGAAAACCAATATCTAATTGTAGTAAATCGTCATGCAAAATTTGTTGAAAAAGGAAACAAAACTGCGGAAGCTGATGTGCGTAAAGCGTTGGGAGAAATTAAAAAACTTATAACACCTTATAGAAAAGCATCTAATGCTGCTGTTAAAGCAATGAAATAAAAACTGCAACAATCAAAAATGTATAAAAACATCAAAGAATTTTTCTTTGATGTTTTTTTTTATATATACTTAAAAATAAATACAATTAATTATGACTGATGAAGAATATTTAAATCTTTTTAAAAAAATTAAAAATGATGATGAAAATTTGAATAAAACAAATCAAAATGAAATGGAAAATTTAAATGAAGTAAATCAAAATAAAATAAATATTGACCCTGATCCTTGGCAAAATTTACAAAATTTAAATGAAACCCCAGTATCAAAATATAATATGAATGAAAATTTAAATGATGGATGGGGAACACAAGATTTTGTAATTGAAAAAAGAATGAATGGTCAAGTTATTACAAATAATGACCCATATCAAACAAAAAAAATTAAACAAAAAACAGAAAATTTAAATGGATTAGATCAATTTGTTGATGATGAACCATTAAAATCTGTTAATGAGGTATATCAAACTAATCAAGGATTAGAACCACCAACAATTAATGAAAAATTATCTGATATTGATATTGTTTCAGTAGAATTATTTGAAAGAATGCATACAAACGCAATGATTACTTTAAAAAATCATCCAAAATTTAAATAAATATGAAATATTTAAGAACATATAATGAATCTCACAACACATCAAAACGATATGGTGATATTTTATCAGAAGGTCAATTCAATAAATTATTAGAAAAGAATTGTAAAAATTATATTGATATTAATAATCAAATAAAAATGTATCGTGGAATTGGAAACTACATAAATCTATTCAAAATTTTAGAATTTAAAAATCATTATTACTTAAATCCAAAAAATCATTATAGACATTCTATTGAACCAGAGAATATTCATGTAATATTAATGAGTGAAATGGAACAATGGAAAGATTTTCCACCATATAATCAATCAGTTATTTGTTCTACTAATAAAATAAGTGCAGAGAGTTATGGAGAGTTATTTGAAATAATACCATATGATAATACAAAAGTGGGGGTTTGTTCTCATTCTTCTGTATGGGGTTCTTTTGGAGGTTTTGGAAAAAAATCCATTATTAAAATGATTCATAATTTTCTTGAATATTATCCAGCAGATTGGGGAGCAATACAAGATGAAATAAAAAATATAGGTATTGAAAAGTTATCACAAGACAAACTTGATTCAGATTTCATACATTCACTTTTATATTATAAAGAAAAGGGTGTATTTAGATATATTAAAAAAGGAGACTATTTACATACACCAAAAACTGGAAATTCTGAAAAAGAAGAAGAAGAAGAATTAAAAAATTTCAAGAAAAAGATGGATAAATTAACCACTAATGATATAATCGAATTTATTAATTTTTTATTTGAACCAAAAAATAATGGATTTAATTCAATTAAATATGATGGTAATTACACCACAAAAATATATAAAAATTATACTGATTTCAATACTGAAAATTTACAAACTTGGTGTGGAGGACCAGTTTTAATGAAAAAAATATTTATTTAAATATAAAAGTACCTTGGCAGTTCGCTTGGAAGAATATCAATATTTAATATATAATAAAAATAAAGATGATATATGTCGAGAAAATTAACTAATGAACAATTTATTGAAAAAGCTATGAATATTCATAATAATAAATATGATTATTCTTTAGTTAAATATATCAATTCAAAAACCAAAGTAAAAATAATTTGTCCAATTCATGGAGTATTTGAACAAAGTTCTCAAAAACATTTACATAATAAAAGAGGTTGTCAAAAATGTGGTGGATCAAAAAAATTAACAACAGAAGAATTTATTAATAAATCTAATATAATTCATAATAATAAATATGATTATTCATTAGTTAATTATATTAATAATTCTATAAAAGTGAAAATAATTTGTCCTATTCATGGTGAGTTTTATCAAAATCCAAATAATCATATATCTAAAAAATATGGTTGTTCAAAATGTAGTAATAATAGAAAATTAACAACAAAAGAATTTATTGTCAAATCTGATAAAATTCATAATAATAAATATGATTATTCATTAGTTAATTATATTAATGCACACACTAAAGTTGAAATTATTTGCCCTATTCATGGATTGTTTAAACAATCTGCAAATAGTCATATGAGAGGTATTAATTGTCCAAAGTGTAGTGAAAGTAAAGGAGAAAAAGTAATATCAAAATTATTAAACATAAATAAAATCAACCATATAAGACAACAAAGATTTAAAAATTGTAAAGATAAAAGAACTTTACCATTTGATTTTTATTTACCTAATTATAATTTGTGTATTGAATTTGATGGTCAACAACATTTTGAATTATTTAATAATTTTTGGGGTGGTAACAAAACTCTAAAATTAACTCAAAAACATGATGAAATAAAAAATCAATATTGTCTTGATAATAATATTAAATTAATAAGAATAAAATATAATGAAAATATTGAAGAAAAATTCAATTCAATATTTAATATATAATAAAAAAATAAACAAATTGATAATTGATAAAAATATTAAAATAAAAATAAATTCTATTAATTTTAAACGACTAAAAAAATTAAAATATAAATTTAATAAAGTTGGAAATATAATTAATATTAAAATTTCAGATTTATCAAAAGGTTCACATAAAAGAATTAATGTTAAATGTTCATATTGTAATACAATAAAACAAGTAGATTATTGTAATTATATTACTCAAACAAAAAATAGTGATTATTGTTGTAATAAATGTAAATTAATAAAAACAAATAATACTATAAAAACCAAATATAATGTGGATAATATATCTAAATTAGATATAATAAAAAAGAAGAAAGAAGAAACAACATTTAAAAATTATGGAGTTAAACATACTTTTCAAAGTAATATAAATATTAAAAAACGCAAAAAAACATTATTAAAAAAATATAATGTTGAACATAATTCACAAATAGAAAGTGTTAAAAAAGCAAAACAACTTTTTTCTGATGATGAATTACCTAAATGGAAAAAATATCAAAGAAGTGTTAGACAACAAACAAAATCTAAAAAGAAAATATTATTAGAATTTTGGGATGGAACAGATTATTATGATGGAGAATATATAAAAAATTATTTTTATTTAAATTGTTATAATAAAAAATATCCTAATATAGATCATAAACTTTCAATATTTTATGGATTTAAAAATAATATATCTATTGAAGAAATGATTTCTATTGAAAATTTATGTTTTACTAAAAGAAGTCATAATATGAGAAAAAACACAAAAACAAATATTGAATATAAAAAAATAATCAATAAAAAATAAATAAACAAAATTATGTTAAAATATAAATCATTTTCAGATAAATTATTTGAATCAGCTCCAAGAATACCAATATCAGAAGATTATTGGATTAAAAAAGGTAAAATAGGTAAAGAAGTAATGTTATTTTTTCACGATGATCTTGATGGGATCTTTTCTGCTGTAGCAATGAAAAATTATTTATTAGGTAAAGGATTCAAACTTCATGGTTATGGGATTGTAAATTATCAAGAAGGTTGGTCAACAACTGAACTAGATGACAAATATATTAATATAGCATTAGATTATGCTGAAAATGTTGACGGTATTAATATTTATATGGATCATCATGGTGAATTTATGGAAGAAGATAATGAAGAAAGAAATAGAGGAGAAGGTGCGGTTAAAACAGATACTGGTTCTGCATATGAAGGTATTATGGATCAATTAGGATTACCAATTGATTCAGGTATTCTAAATGTAATTGATATGGTAGATTCAGCCAAATATGATGATTATAAGATTAAACAGGAAGTTTTATTAAAATTTGATCCAGGAAGTTTTAAAAATAAATTAGAATTTGCTGCAGCATTTAATCAATTATTAAAAAGAAGTGATCATAGAACATTTATAGAAGTTGTAGCAAATTCAAAAGATATTGCACCAAGTATTTATAATATTTATAGATTATTTAGATTATTATATCCTGCAAATAATTTAAATATTTGGGATCTTAAAAAAGCTGCAAAACAAGCCGAATATTTAGATAATAATGGAAAACCTGATGTACCAGCATATTTAGAACATTTAAAATTATATAATAGAAAATTATTAAAATCTTTTGAGAAAGATTTTATTGGTGATGCAAGATGGAGGTTAGGACAAATGCAAAAAAAGACAAGAGGTTATAATAGAAAAGAATATATTAGAAATCAAACACAATTTCAAGAAAATTTTACAAAAGCTTCAAAATATGGGAGACCAATAATAAAATTAGATGGTTATCAAATACTTGGAACTATGGTTTTTGTTCCATCTGGTACTTGGGCAAATGCATTAAGAGCTCGTTCAATATTTGAAACAGATACTGAAATAATTAATGAATTTAATAAACAATTTAATGAAGATAGAGTTCCTACAATTGAATATAATGTTTTAAAAGAGAGTCCAATATATAATAAACTTGAGCCGATAATTGGTCAAAAAGTAGAATTAACAGGAGATTTAGATTATCAAAATAATCCTACAATTAAAATAACTAAAAATGTAACTACTGATTCATCTATTGAAGGTATTACAGGTTTTTTATCTAGAAATAAAGAAAAGGGTATAGTATTTAGAGCAAAACAACCAATATTTTGGATATTATTACAATATGGTAACACATTACAAGTTTGTTCATATCATAAATTAGATAAATATCCTAAAGAATATTTACCAAAAACAAAAGATGGGAAAAATATAACAAATTTGGGAAAATACACACAAGATTTATTATATAATATGGCTAAATACTTTGGTTATAATATTAATATAATACCTGAAACAACAACAAAAGCTGGTGGTCATGTTGGTATTGGTTCTATTTCAAATATTTTTGGTAAAGTACAAAATGATCAAAATATAGTACCAGAACCTGGAACTAAAAATAGTCAAATACATATTTCAAATAAATCATTTATGAAAAAATATTATAATACTCGATTTTTAGATTTAATTAAAAATAAAATGATTGAAGATTTATCTGGAATACCTTGGGGAAATTTAAAAATGACTTGGGGAGATCCTGAAGAAACACCAAAAACTAAACCAAAAACATCTGAAATGAATAAAAAAGTTGTATTAGCTGATGAAATTAGAAAAGAAAAAGATGTGATTCGGGGTAATAAAGAATTAAAAGAACCAGAAGATTCAAATGATGATAAAATAATACCAATATCTCTCGAACTCCCAACAAGACAAGTAGTTGAAAATAAAAAAACAAAACCAAGAAAACCTAAATATAATCCAGTAAGAATGATAGATAAAAAATATGCAGATGACTATGGACAAAAAATGAAAAAATATAGAGAATGGGAAGATCAAAAAAATCTTTTAAGAGAGTTTAATTCATACACACAACAAGTATTAGATTTTATTGATTATCCTTGGCAAGAAGATAATGAAATAGAATTTGTATCTTTATTAGATGAATACAGAGAAGAAATAGAAAAAAATATTAAATATGATATTAAAAATTATTTAAAATCTATGAATAAAGAAAATCAAACTCAACTTTTACACATGTCTGATGGGTTTCTTACTGCATTTGAAAATTTACTTAAATAAGTCAAAAAAACAACCAACTCATATTAAATAGGTCAAAAGTATCAACTTTTGACCTTTATTTGTTTATATATAGACAAAAATAAAATATCTAATTATGATTTATAATAAAGAAAAAATTGAGAAAATTCACAACAAATATGTAAATGATGAAAAAATAAAAAGAACAGAAAAAATATATTATAATAATATTATAGGATTAAGAACATCTAATATTGTTTATGATTATAATCATGAAGAATTAATAGAATATGCAAAATGTTTTTCAGATGAAATTTATTTTATTGAGAATTATTTTCATATCAAATTACATTCATATCAGATAAAAATAATTGAACATTATAAAAATAATAGATTTAGTATTTTTATGAATTCAAGACAAACTGGAACATTTTCAATATTAATAATGTTATTCATTCATTCAATGATTTTTAATCAAGATTATAGTATATTAAAAATTGATCATAAAATAATGGAAAATATAGAACATTTTAAAAAAATAAAAAAATTATATATTCAATTACCATTTTTTTTACAAATTGGAGTTACAAATTGGAATTTAAAAGATATTAAATTAGAAAATAAAAGTTTTTTTCAATTACAATCTTCAAAAAATATAGGACTTGGATATAATCCAAGTTTATTTATAATTAATAATTTTTCACAAATACCAGATAGTTATATTTATGATATATATAATTCTATAATTCCAACTATTTCTTCTCAGAAAAATAATAAATTTATTATATCATCAAGACCAAATGGTTATAATTTCTTTCTTAATCTTGTAGAAAATTCAGAAAGAAGTGATAATGATCCATTAAAAAATAACTATAATACATTACGAACTTATTGGTGGCAAATTCCTGGTCGAGATGAAAAATGGAAAGATGAAGTAATTAAAAAAATTGGATATGAATTATTTTTACAAGAATATGATTTAAGTTTTATGACTAAACAAAATTTAGAAAGAAGTAAAAAATTAAATAAAATATTAGGTATTTAATTATTTTAATAAATCATTTTTATTCTTTTTCTTTTAATTTAAATGTACCATTTAACATTTGTTCTAATAATGTTGGGTCATCTTTTATTTGATCAAATACATCATTTAATAATTTTGGGTCCCCTATAATAGTATAATTATCTTCATCAGATATTTCTGATTCTTCTTCTCCTTGATTAATATCTACTAATTCTTCTTTTAATTCTTTATAAAATTCTTTCATTTTCTTTTGCAAATCATAAGTCATTTTGATAGTATCTCTCATCTCCTTTTGAAACATTGCAACGGATTGATACATCAGAGGATCATTTACACCGAGATCTAATTGAGTCATGCAAGAAATTAATGCACGTTTTGCCATACTAATTGAAAAATTTAAATCAGATAAAGAATCAGAATCATTTTTTATTATTTTATATATGTTTTTATTTTTCATATTATCTGGGGTTAAATATAAATTTGCTAAACATTCTAATGTTTCTTTTGAATCAATTTTAATTAATTCTATATCTTTATCATAATCATACACTTCTACAGCTAAATCTAATCCAGGTAATAAATCTGGTTCTGGAAACATTTCTTCGGGATGATTTATTGTATCTAACATTGATGAAATATTACCTTTTAATTCTTCAACTGAATCACTTATTTCATTTGGAGTTCTTTGATAATCAGATGGGACATATTTATCAGAATTAATATTATCTGTTATCTTTTGTTCATTTTGTTCAAATTCAAATTCTTCTTGATTTTCTTCTTCAATATTTTCTTTTTTATCATTTTTTATATTTTCAAATTCATCATTAATATTGAAAAAATCATCTGTTTCATTCATATTTTTAAATTATTTCTTTAAGTTTATCACCTATTTTTTCATTATATTTAATTCGTAATAATTTAATATTATTATCAAAACAATATTTATTTTTTATTTTATCTCGTTTTTGTGTATTTTTTAATCCTTTTTCATCACCAAAATATTGAATAGCTTCAAAATGTTGTTTTCCATCAAATTCTACACATAAATTATAATCAAGCAAATAAAAATCAAATAATAATTGATTAATATATTTACAATTTTTAAATTTTTTCTGTCTTATATATTTAATATTATTTTTATCTAATATTTTAGATATTTCTTTTTCACCTTTACTTTCATTACATATTGGACAACCTGTATTTTTGTTAATATGATTAGATGAATCTGTAATGAATTTACCGTGTTTTTTACATATTATTGTAATATTTTTATGTGATCCATCATATTTTGAAAAAGAATAATCATATTTATCATTATGTATTTTTTTTGCTTTAATTATATATTCAGAAGTAGAATATTTTTTTGTTCCATAACAATATGGACATCCTTTTCCACTTAAATGACTTGTTGGAGTTTGAGTAAATATATTATCACATTTATTACATTTTATTTTAATTTTTGTTCTATTATTTTTATATTCACATAAATCATAATTATAATGATTTTTATGAATTTTTTTAAAATTTTCAATTATTTCTATTTTCAATTTTTTATATCCACTACATCTTGAACAACCATGACCATTTAAATGAACTTTTGCATATTGTTCAAATTCTCCATGTAAAGGACAAATAATTTTTATTTTTGTATTTTTATTTTTATATTTTATTAATGTATAATCAAATTTATTATTATGAATTATGTTTGCTTTTTTGATAAATTCTTCTTTTGTCATTTTGTATCTTTTACTACATTTAGAACAACCTTTCCCTTGTAAATGATTTCCTGGAGATTGTTCAAATATTCCATGTATTGAACATATTATTCTAATTTTTAAACAAGCATTAACATAATTAACTAATGAATAATTATATTTATTACCGTGAATTTTTTTGGCATTCTTTATAAATTTTTTAGTTTTTATAATATCATTTTCATTCATTAATTTATTAATTTTTATTATATATAAAATATCATTGTTTTAATATTTACATTTAATTAATAATTTATATATTTCTTCAAGATTTTCAAAAATTTTTTTATAATTTATATAATTCTTCATTATTCTTCATTATTCTTCATTATTCCAATCTAATATCAAACCCAATAGTTTCATCTAATTAAATTTATTTTTTAATATGTTATTTTTAATGAACTTATACCTTTATCATCTTTAAGAACTTCAATTAATGCATCAAAATTAATTGGATGATTATGTTCAATTATAATTATTTTATCTATTTTATCTTTCATTTTTTCTAACATATCTTTAAAATATCCAATAGATTTATTAACTAATTTTCCTGTAATTTCATCAAGTAATAAAAAATTAGGTTTAGATTTATGATTTATTGTTCTTAAAGCTAATTTTAAAGCTATTGCAGAAAATGTTCTTTCAGCACCAGATCCTTCTAACAAATTTTGAACAATGTCTTGTGCGAATTCCATATACATTTTCAAATTTAACTTTTCATCAAAAAAAATATTAAAATCAACTGTTGATAATAAATCTGACAATTCCTGATTAATTAAATCTTTTGATTTCATTAATAAAAATGTTGGTATACCATCTCTATGAACACATCTTTGATATTCTTTTAAAATTTCTTCAAGATGAACTTGTTTCTTATATTTTTCCATATTTTCAGAAATATCTAATATCGAATTTTCAATTATATTAATATTATTAATAGTTTCATTTATATTTGAATTTAAATCTTCTATTTCATTTTTAAATTTATTTATCTTTCCATCATATTCATTTATTTTCTCATTTATTAATTGATTTTGTTCAATAAATTTTATATGGTTATAATATTTGTTAATTTTTTCTTCTGCATTTTCAATAGTCAATTTTATATTAGCTATTTTTAAAGAAAGTTCATTATTATTATATAAAAAAGTTTCATATGTTCTACTTTCCTCTTTATCTTTTTGAATTTTGTTGATATCATCTTGTGTATTAGATTTTTCAATACTTTTTTCTTTCACTCTTTTATTACCTTCTGATTTTAACTTAATATTTTTTTCAATTTTTTCTTCAAGAATATTTTGTTCTTCAGTTATTTTATCAATATTCAATTTTAATTCTTTTGAAAATATATTCTTTTTGATATTTTTACATATATTATTTATTTCATCTATCTCATCTGATTTATCATCAATTTTTAAAATTATCTCATTTTTAAATTTTTCAATTTTAGAAGAATAAACACCAGTTTCTAAATTTTCTATTTTTTCTTTTAATTCTGAATTTAATTTTGTTTTTTCTTTTAATTCTAATTGATATTTTTTAACATCTGGCATTAAATCTTCAATTTGTTGTTTTAATTGAGATATTTTTTCTTTTATATTATGTTCATTGTTTTCTTCATAAGGTCTAAAACAAGTAGGACAAATTGTAGATTCTTCTATTTCTTTAATTCTTTTCTTTAATTCAATTCCTTTTTCTTTAATATTAGATAATTCTTGTTTTATAGATTTTATTTTAAATTTAATATCTGTTCTTTTATCAATTATTTTTCTTTTTTCATTATTAAGATAATTTTCAAATTCATTATTTAATTTATCAATTTCAATTTCAATATTTTTCAATATCATTTTTTGTTTTGTGATATCTTTGTCTTTCAATTGTTCTTTTTTTAACTCTAAATTTTTAACATTATTATCTAATGTTGAATTTTTTGAATCTAATTGAGATAATTTTAATTTTAAATTTAAAATATGGTCATCAAGAGTTTTTAATGATTTTAAGAGAGTTTCATACTGTTCTTTATCATATGATATTTTTAGTGTTAACATAGTCTTAGAGTTGATCTTTTGTTGATTTAAATTGATCTTAATAGTATTTTGATACTCTTTAATTTTTTCATTAATATTATCAATATTTAGTTTTGAAACATCATCATCTATCTTATTTAATTTCTTAAATTCATTATCTCTATCAGTATTAAAAATACTTAAAGAAAAAGTAACTCCGGATTTTTCTTCAATAAAATCTAACTTTTCTTTTTGATATGTTCTTAACATTTGAGATAGTTTATTCATTTCAATTTCTGTATCAGATAAATTTAAAGAAATTTTATTAACTACAATTTCTTTCTTATAATCTTTAAATACTGCTAATTTTTTTTCAAATATATCATAACCTGCATCTCTAATAATTGAATCTATAAATGTTGCTCTATCTATTGATATTAAATCATTTAAATTTTCTGAATTGATTAAAGCCAATCTAATAAAATCTGAAAAATCACCAACAATAGCATTTATCATTAATTGAGTTTCAGTTTTTCTTTCTCCTCTTAATTTTTTCTCCTCTTTTATTTCAATACCAAGATAATAATTAACATCTGTTGATACTGATTTGATTGTTTCTTTTGATGTCCAGGATCTAATAGTTTCTCTTAAAACTGTGTATTGTTGACCATTTATATTTATAATCATTCCACCTGAACAATTATCAAGATTTCTTTTATTATTTATATAACGATTATCACCAAATTTCTCTGTTTTACCACCACCTAATTTATTAGTTGCTAATGTTGTCCCATGAGTGATATAACAAATACCATCAAGAAGAGTTGTTTTGCCCATTTGATTTTCTTCTGAATGTAATTGAATTATACCATGAATATCATTCCAATCAATTGTTTCTTTATTATATGATTTAAAATTATCTAACCAAAATTGTTCAATATTCCATTGAACATTATTAGTAGTTGTTGATAATTCTAATCTATCATTAATAATATCATCAATATTTAAAATTTCATCAATAAAATCATCTTCAAATTTATTAGCTTTTAAGTATTCTTTAAAAATATTTTGTTGAATTATTTTATCATTAACATTTATAGATTCATTTAAAGAATCACTTGATATAATATCTGAATAAATTCTTGTTTTTTCATAAACAACTTCATCAATATCGAATTTATTTTTAATATATTTATTAATTTTTCTTTCATTTTCATTATTTACATTAGAAGTATAATCTGTCCATTTTATCTTAACTTTTGATTTATTAGTTATTAATTTATGATTAAAATCAATCAAATCATAATCATAATCTTTATTTATTTCAAATGTAATTTTTGTATAATCATTTTGTAAATTGTATTCCTTATATGATATATTTTTGTTTTCATCTATTTCCCATAATATAAAACCATGATTATTAGTTTTTTCACCAAAAGATAATTGTATTAATGAACCAGGATATGCCGTAGTATCATTAAAAAATTGTCTAAGATGAATATCCCCAAATAAATTTAAATCGTTATTTTTAAATTCTGATAATTTAATTAAATTCTTACTATTCATATTAATTCCAGTAGGTAATTTACTACCAAAAACAGGATCATGAAATAATCCAATATAAATTTTGTTTTTATCTTTATTATGTTGTATATTTTTCCAAGGAATAATTCTTTTTTCCAAATGAGAATAATTAACCCATATTATATCTTCTGAATTATCTTCAAAAAATCCACTTTTATCTAAAAAAACAATATTTCTGTTATTCATCATTTTCACAATTGAACCAATTGATGAAACTCTTTTTAAATCTTTTTTACGAATTTCGTGATTTCCTGGGACAACAATAACTTCACAATAATTAGATAATTTATCAAGTAATTCTGATGCTAATGTTTCTGATTCTAATGTGGTTGTTATAAAGGCATCTAATGTATCACCCACTATTACAATTTTATCAGGTTTTATTATATCTAATTCTTTATATAATTTTTGAAATTGTTCTCTATATTTATAATGTTCTTCAGGATTATTTACTATATGTACATCTGCAATATGTACTATTTTAATTTTATTCAATTTTTATCTTCATTATTTTTTAAATGTTCTTTCAAAACATCTTCTATCAATTTTGAAATAGATTTATTTTCTTTTTTTGATTGTTCTTTTAATATTTTTCCTAATTCTGGATGAATTGAAATTCCAAAATGAATTTTCTTTTTTTCTGGTTCTATTTTTTTTCTACCCATATCATATCTTATTTTTATTAATATATCATTTTCTTATAAAAATGTTTATAAGAAAAATATTTAAAATATAAAAATCACTTTTTTTGACTTTTTTATTTTAATATATAAAAATAAAGTTAATTATGAGACCAAAGAAAAAAGAAGAAGAAAAAAGAATAAATTTTTCAATAACGATATCACCAGAATTAAATAATATAATAATTAAAAACACAACAAATAGATCAAGATATATAGAATTTGTTTTATTAAAATATTTTAATAAAAATAGATTAGATGTTTCAAAAATAAAATTATAATATGAAAAAAAGATGCATATATTCGTATGAATTTGATAATAATTATGTCTATATTGGATTAACTTGCAATATTAAAAATAGACAATATAAACATAAAACAGAAAAAAATAGTGCTGTGTATCAACAACTAAATATATGTAGTGGATACACATTTAAAATTTTAACTGATTATTTACCAGTAGAAATAGCAAAAATAAAAGAAGGAGAATATGTTGAAATATATAAGAATAATAATTGGAATATCTTAAATAAGATTGGTACTGGTTCTATTGGAGGAATAATTATTAAATGGACATATGAAAAATGTAAAGAAACATCATTAAAATACAAAACAAGAAAAGATTTAAAAAATGAATATTTGGGATGTTATTTAAGAATACAACGAGAAAAATGGACAGAATTATTTGAACATATGGTTAATGCAAGTTTAATATGGGATAAAAAATCAATTTTAAATGACCTTAAAAAATATAAAACTTATTCTGAATATAGAAAATCAAAATCATATAGGATAGCAGTAAAAAATAATATGTTAACTGAAATTTCTAAACATTTTAAAATAAAACCACATAAACAACATAATTATTGGTCATATAATAGATGTAAAGAAGAAGCATTAAAATATGATAAAAAATCAGATTTAAGCAAAAATTCTCCAAGTGCTTATTCATCAATAAGATTACATGGTTGGTTAGATGAATTATGTTCTCACATGATTAAATTAAGAAAATCAAATGGATATTGGACTTATGATAAATGTCAAGAAGAAACATTAAAATACAATAACTTAAAAGATTTTATGAATGATTCTTGTGGATGTTATTATAAATGTTATAAAAATAATTGGTTAGAAGAATTATGTACACATATGAATTATAAAAAAAGAAAATCTCCAAATTTTAATTGGACAAAAGAAGAATGTAAAGAAGAAGCATTAAAATATAATAATAGATATGATTATTGTAGATATACTGGTTCTTATAAAATAGCATTAAAAAATAAATGGTTAAATGATATATGTTCTCATATGATAATAAAAAAATAATATATGTTTTTGTTGTATATTTAATGTTTCTTTCTTTTAAATAATCTAAAATCTTCAAGATAATTCATTTTTTCTTTTTGAACTTGAATTTGTGTCTGAATTTGTGAACCTTTTTGACTTTCTTGACCTTGTATTTCTTGTGCCTGAACATTATCTTTATTTTGTATTTGTATTTGTGGTTGAACTTGGGTTTGTGGTTGATTTTGAACTGGTTGACCTTGAACTGGTTGAATTTCTTGAATTTCGTCTTCTTGTGAAGATTGTTTTGTATTATCAGATATAATAACATCTTGAAAATCACCACCTCTAATATCTCCAAATAATATCTCCCCTTTCAAAAACATACCATCAAATATAATACCTTTTTCAACTATTATTTTCTTAAACATCCCATTATATATCACACCATTCATAAATCTACCATTTTTCCAATCAATGTCTCTAATCGCACCATATTCAAATGTACCATTATAAAATATACCTGCATTTATAATTAATGTTTCTTTTGATATTTCTAATCTTATGTTTTCTACTTCACAATCTAAAAACCAATTAAAATCATTAGCAAGTAATATTTCATTAATTTCATATGTTTTAGTATATGTTTGTCCTTCGTGTTGTAATTCTTTATATCTCATATAATTTATATATTATTTATCTATATTGTTTTTTGTATAATATTATCCCACTATTCCAATGTTTAGCTAATTTGGTTCTATTTATATTTTCTATTTCTATATCAGAATTAGATTTTGATATTTTATTAATAAATTTATCATAATCTTCTTTAAATTGAAAAAAATAAAATATTTTGTTTCTTCTTTTTTTAAAATGACAAGATTTCAAATGTTGTCCATGATAACTTATATTATCTTTAAGATTAATATCAAGTTCTTCAAAAATATTATCTGTTGGATTTAAAAAATCTATATATTTAGTTGTTTCATAAAAATTATTATTTGCAACATTATAAATATAAAAATTATTAGGATTCAATTTTTTTAAATTTGTAATATTTTTACTAGCATTTAAATATGATTGAAATAAATAATTTATTTCAACTTTTCGATCTCGATTTAAATTTTGATATATAGTTGTTTTCAAATCATTATAAACTTTAATAAAAATAATATCATAATGATTTTCTTTTGCCATATTAACTAATTTTTCTATTCTTTGAGGATTATTTCCAGTTGAATCAAAAATAAAATCTGCATTACTATTTTTCATAAATAATATCATTCTATTTATTAATAAATTTTCATTATCTATAAATTCATTTCCTTTTAATATTTCAACAATTTCTTCATCACTTAATTTAACATCTATATGATATTTATTTTTTAATATTTTTAATATTTTTTTATTATTAATTAATTTCTGATTAATTTTATCATCATTAATTAATTTTTTGCCAATTTTTTTTAATTTTTGAATTAAATTATCTGAATTAAAAATTTTATAATTTTTTAAATAAGGAATTAAAAAATTATCTACAAAAGTAGTTTTTCCTACTCCTGGAGGACCAAATAAAAATATTCCCGTTTTTCTTTTCTTATTCCACGTTAATTCTGGTATTTTATCATTTCTACTATGCTCTAATATGAGATTTGTTAGAAATTTATTATAATTATCAACAAACATATGTTATTTGACTTTGTTTTTAGTTATATATAAAATTTGATAGATAAAAAAAATCAATATATAAAATGAGCCAAATTTTTAAAAATATAGACACAAATGAAAAAGTTAAAATATTAGAAGTTGATAAAGTTTTTTATACTTTAGATTCTGGTACTAAAATAGATCAAAATTTATTTAGACAGAAATATGTTCCTGTTATGGATATTCAACAACCTCAAAATATTCAACAACCTCAACAAAACACTCAACAATCTAAATCCGAAGTAATTGATCCAAATGAATTTTTAAATATGAAAACAGTTATAACTAATGTTAATTCATTAAAAAAAACAAATACACAAAATATTACAGATATTCCTAATCAAACTGTTAAGGAAAATGTTTCTGTTGATGGTTTAGGTTCTCATCAAATTGATATTAATAATGAAGAAGCTATTAATAATTTAATAAAACCTGTACAACCAACAAAACAAGTTAATGAAAATGGGTTAACTACAGAACAAGAATATATTAGAACCCAACAAATAGAACTTAATGGTATAGATCCATTTAAAGATAGAATTATCAAATATAGATTAGAAAATGGAATACATAATCAAACTCAACAATCACAATTATCACAATCTCAAACTCAACAACCAATGAATAATCAAATTATTGAAGAAAAAGAAGAAGTAAAAATGTTTAAAAAATTTAAAAGAATTCATCCTGTTAAAATTGATTTAAGTATTAGTGATAAAATTGCAAAACCACAAATTATAGAATTATTAGCAGATGGTATTGAGGGAGATATTATAGAATATTATACTGATGAAATTTTTAATACATTTGTTTCAGATATTGATAAATTAAAAGAAAATATTTATAATCAAATTTATAAAATTGTTTATGGAGAAGATAGAAAAATAAAAGAAAAAAGAATTGAAGAAGAATCAATAAATGGTGTTGAATTAATTAAAGGAAAAATGACAAAAACTGGAAAACAACAATATAAATTTATTAATACTGATGGAAACATAATTGATTGTTTAATTGAAACTGCTGAAAAAAAGGGTTATAAACCAGTAAAAAAATAAAATTAAAAAATATGAAAGAATTAAAAGAATTAGAAAAATATATCACAATAAAAGAAACAGAATCAAATGTATTATCACTTTTATTTGTTGATTTTAAATATGATGAAAAAGTTGAAAATTTTAATGAAAGACCTTTTGATAGGTTAAATTCAGATAGTTTAAATTCAGATAGTTTAAATTCAGATAGACCAGACGTATTCACTAAAAATTTGGAATTCTCCAAAACAGATAAATCATTAGCAAAATCATTATTAGTTGAAAAAATTATAGAATTATCAATTAAAAATAAAAATGATATATTAGATAAATTTTCTATGGTAAATGTAGATAAAAGTAAAATTGGAAGTAAAATTAAAAATGGATCATATTATATTGCTGCAGATGGTCGACTTGGCCCAGCAACTAATATGTTAATTTCCGAAAAAAATTATGAAAAATATAATATTGGAAATATTAAACATAATATGGAAGTAATGTTTGATGATTTAGTTGATGATTTATTCATATATAAAAAAAATGAAATGGATAACCCAGGATTAGTTTTATGTTATAATAAAGATAAATATGAATTACTTGATATTGGATTTTATCCAGAAAAACAATTTTTAAAAATAACATTATAATGAAAATTCACAATAAATATATTAATGAAGCTAAACGAATTAGGTCTGATTATTTAAATTTCACCAATAATTTTATAAAAAAAGAAAAGTTAATTGAGAAATATAAAAATAGAATTCTCAACCTTTTAGAATCTATGGAGAAATTTATTGAAAAGAATGAAGAATTAGATGAAGAATCATTAAAAGAAAAATTAAATGATGAATTAATGGATATGAATACTAATATGGAAAAAATTCAAAATGATGTGAAAATATTAGATGAAAATATTAAAAAATTAAAAACTCAATCTAAACAACTTTATGCTACAATTTCAACTGAATATCCAAATTTAGATGAAAAAAAAATTCAAAAACAAATATTATATTCTTTAGATAAGTAATTTTTATTTGGTAAAATTTATATATAAAACAAAAATAAAATTATATGAAAATAAAGAATTTTTCAGAAATAAACAAAAATTTTGAGTCTATTAATGAAGCTAAAGGGACTACACCAAAAGCATTTGTTAAAGAAATTAATATATTAATGATTAAAGCTGAAAACCAAATGGATGATTTTGTGGAAACATTAGATGAAATTTCTAGAAAAGCGAATAGTGGAGTATGGTATTTTAGTGGACAGATGATGAATAATTATCGTATTGATAAAAATGAAAAAGTTAAAGAATTATTTCAAGATTTCAAATCTGATATAAAAGACAATACTAAATTTGCTATGAGAGATATCCGAAAATTATTTAATGGTTCAAAAAATAGATTTAATAAAATTAAATCGATAAATTTGAAACCAGCAAAAAAATAAATAATTACACTAAGTAATTTTTATCTATAATTTTTTCTAATTTTTTCTTTCTTAATATTCCATTATATAATGCAACAAATGAATCAATTTTAAAATATCGTTCTTTATGTTTCTCAATAATCTCACAATCTAATGATTTACTATTAAAATCTGATCGGAACACTATTGGAAAATCTTCTTTATTAATTGTTGGTTTATATCCTGGTTGATTTTCAAAAACCCAAGAATACTCTTGTAATTTATAATAATTTAATTTTTTTAAATAATCTTCAGAATTAAAAAAGATATAATAATAACCATATTTGGTTTTCATTCTATTTTTTCTTATATCTATTCTATTTTTTCTTATATCTATTCTATTCATTATTTTATTTTTTTCCTCGCATATGAACTACACACAAACTAAAGATTTGTGTGTTTCTACGCAACACGCTTAATCTAATGATTTACGTTAAGTTACGCTGGGATTGTCCCTAACCCCCCATTAAAGTTTTTAAAATCTTAAATTATTATCAGTGGTCGTGGATCTTATTTCATATCCTTACGGCTTGATTGATTAATTCGTTGATTAATCTTCACTTTTCATGATTTTACCTAAATTAAGTTTTTAATTTAGAACCATATTATCATTACATCAAAGAACTAAAAACTATTTCTATAATATATATAATTAAAAAATAGTGACTTTTTGCCATTTTTGAATGTCAAATTCATCACAGAAGCTAAAGACTTCTGTGTTTTCTTTGACGAATCTTATAAAA
>Ga0222628_1000371_pt1 | contig 19805 bp, 19 predicted proteins | sample AntAcemetageno95_FD_179860 | JGI IMG/M metagenome (GOLD analysis project Ga0222628, IMG submission 179860) | Saline water microbial communities from Ace Lake, Antarctica - #95 | ecosystem: Environmental > Aquatic > Non-marine Saline and Alkaline > Saline | place: Antarctica: Ace Lake | collected...
ACATATAGTTCACAATTTAGGTCTTCTTTTTTTGTATCTCGCGCTATTTCTAAACTCATTCCACAACCAAAACGGTCATCCCAAGCTTTAGAAAATATTTTTTTGCCATCTTTGCTTACTGTATAATCATTTCGAGCAATTACTTGCTGTCCAATTTTTACACCTAACTCAATAGCGTGTTCTTTAGAATCTGCTCCGATATCTATCAACAAATCAGTAAATTTGATTTGTGGAGGTACTTCTGTAGATCCCCTTGTTAAATGAGGAGGTTTAGAAGCTGTTACCCCTGGTATTTTTTCTAGATCATCACAAATAATGTCAAAGTGTTGAGAAAGAAAAACATCTCCTTTAACTCCACCTAGATTAGATATTTGAACTAGTCCAACTTTATCAATTCCTGTAACTATGGCTCCAACTTCATCCATATGTCCGGCTATCATTACTTTTGGACCTTTTGAACCTTTGTTTATAATTCCAAAGATGCTTCCAAGACGGTCTTCGATAATTTCATCCACATGAGGTGTTAAAAATTTTCTCATATAATCTCTAACTGGTTTCTCAAAACTTGGTGCTCCAGGTAAATCCACTAAATCTCTATATAATTTATCCATGAATATCCTCCTTAAATATAGCTATAAGCATATTTATTTTGTTTCCTCTTTTACTAAATTTATCTTCAAATTCTGTCATAATATTGTTCTTATAATCACTATTGTGTAAATCTCTAGTTAAATAAGTGATTTCCATTGGATAATCAGTGATTTCTTCTACTGAAAATTCAAACAAATCAATATTATCAGTTTTGAAATGTATTTCTGATTCTTTAATCATCAAGCTTTGATACATCTTTAAAAACTTTTTATTGGTAAGTCTTCTTTTTACATGTCTTGGTTTTGGCCAAGGATCTGAAAAATTAAGATAGATTCTGCTTATTAACCCCCTTGTAAATATTGTTGTTAGGTCAATAGCATCAGTTCTTATTAACATTAAGTTTTCTAATGGGTTTTCAATGACTTTTTCAAGTGCTCTTACGATTACACTATCAAAGCGTTCAATCCCAATATAGTTTATGTTTGGATTCATTTTTGCTAATTCATAAATAAATTTTCCTTTTCCCATTCCTATTTCAATGTGGATAGGCGCATTATTTTTAAATAATGAATCAAAATCTATTATTTTGTTATCTTTGTTATTTATAATTAATTCAGAATTTGAATTAATTAAATCTGTAGCACCTTCTACGTATCTTAATCTCATACATTATCACCAAAATTATTATAACAAAATTCGAAATATAAACAACTTTTTTTACTCATTTGTTTCTTCCATAAGACGAACAAAACTAGTTGCTAACTTAGGGTCAAACTGGGTACCACTATTTTTACTTATATCTAAAAGTGCTATTCTTTTTGATATCGGTTTTTGGTAAACCCTACCTCGAATCATTGTATCGTATGAATCTGCGATAGCAAGAATTCTAGCATAAAGTGGTATGTCTTCACCTTTTAGACCATGCGGATAACCAAGTCCATCATATCTTTCGTGATGATATAGCACTCCGTAAGCAATCTCATCTTTATCGATAATATTTTTAATAATTTTATATCCTGCCTCACTATGATACTTAATCTCTTCATATTCAAAATCAGTGAGTTTAGTTTTTTTGCTAAGTATTCCTTCTGGAATTGCAATCTTACCGATATCATGTACATCACTTAAAAATCTAATATCGTTTATATCTACAACTCTTTTATGACCATAATCTGATAGAATCATACTTGCGTAATCCCCAACTCTTTTGCAGTGACTCATTGTTTCTTCAGTTTTTTCATGAAGTGTTTGCATTATTGTTGATAATGCATCACTCTTTCTTGATCTTCTTTCAGTAAGTTTTCTGCGATACATCATGTTTTCAGCTTTATTGAAAACATGATTAAAGTCACTATTTAAATCTTTAAGTATTGAGTACCCAACACTAACACTCCACTCAACCTTAAAAGTCTTAATATTATTAACTGACTCTTTTATTTTTTCTGAAAAATCATCTAACTCATCTTCCGTTGCATTTTCAATCAAGACAGTAAATTCATCTCCACCAATTCTTGAAACAATATAGGAAGAAGAAAGTTTTTTTAATTCATCAGCAAAAGACTTTAAAAGTCTGTCGCCTTCTAAATGTCCAAAAGCATCATTTATCAATTTTAGACCATCAATATCACACATAATTATACCAAGCGGATAAATAAGTTTTTTATTATTTATAGTCTCTTCAAAATAATGTCTACTATATAATTCAGTTAATACATCATGTGTCGCTAAATAATTGATTTTTTCTCTGTTTAGAGACTGTTCTGTAATATCAACAACGGTCCCTTGACAGTCATTTTCAAATTCCTCAGCAATTCTTGTAATATTTATTTCAAAACGCTTATTTTCATTTTTTATAGCATGTTTAACAACTACGCGGCTAAAATCGTTTTTTTCAAGTTCTTCTAATGCTTTGTCGTACATGTCATCAAGTAAATACCTAAGTTTAATCTCATTTTCTTTTGAGTCAAACATTTCTCTAAATGTTCTATTCTCCATAGTTATTTCAAAATTCTCATTCAAGGTAAATATTCCAGCTGGTGAAGCATTAAAAATTAACTCAAATGATCTTCTAGCGTTTTCAGCTTCTCGTCTTGCTGTTTCAATTTCAGTAACATCTTTCAATATTCCAAAAACTTTTTGTGCCTCACCCTTTTTATTAGTTATTGCGTAAATAGAGCTTTGGACAAATTTTTCCTGATTATCCTTGATAATTCGATATATTGTAACTCTTCCATCAGGATTATTAAGTATGTAATTAGTAGCATCATCGTAAATTTTTAAATCTTCTGGATGCACAATTTTTCTAAATTGTTCAATCGTTTGTAAATCATTAACTCCAGTAAAATTATCTAGTTCTAAAGATGGATTAAATTTATTTGTGTCAGTATTATATATAAAGGTTGAAAGGTCCGCCACCTTTCTCGCTTCCCTAAACAAAAATTCCGTTTCATTTGTTTCTTCAGCTCGCATCTTTTCTTCTTGAATGTCACGAACAAGTCCAGTATATTTAAATGGAATATCATTCTCATCAGATTCAATAGCAAAAACAAAAAAGCTCATCCAACGATATTCTTTTTCTTTCTTATTATAAAATTGAAACTCTGTCTCAAGCTCTGAAATATCACCTTTTAAAATATCCCTAATCTGGTTAGACATCTTGTTTAAGTCATCTGGGTGAGTAAGTTCTAAAAGCGTATTTCTAAAAAAACCTTCTTTTATCTTTTTTAGTCCAACTATATCACAAAAAGCATCAGATACATCTGCCTTTTGATTCAGCCTGTTCACTTCAAAAAAGCCCATTTTAGATACATCATGAGTCACTCTATATTCCGGTTTTTCAGACCCAGTAAGTGAGAATCTCTCATTAACTTCTGTTACATCTTTAAAACTCGAAACAAAAGTATTATCCCCTGATTTGAAAGCAAACACTGAAAACTGTTTTTCAAATTCAGCTGAATGTCTTATCATTGATAAAGGTTTCCCCGTTTTAACTACTTTGCCATATTCTTCAATCCAATACTTTTCAGTATCAGGAAATAATTCAAGTACACTATGACCGATTAAGTTATCTAAAGAAATGTTTAAGGAATCACAAAAAGCTTTATTTGCATAAAGAAATTTGTAATCCATTGCTTCTCCTTTTTCATTGTAAATCATTTCATGTTCAGCAATAGAGAAGTCAACATTATTAAAAATGAATTCATAATAATTTTCTTTTGATTTTTGTTTTTCCATTTGAAATCTCACCTCTATTTAAAAAGACTCTATTAAGACATTATAATAACATTTCATTTTATCACAAAACGTTAATATATTCAATCCTAATAAAGTCTATAATTACTCTTTAATTCCCGCTAATTGGTAAATAGCTTCCATGTATATAGCGGTCGCTTTTAACAAGTCATCTATATGGATATACTCATCTTTTTGATGTGCTACATCTTTTCTTCCAGGCATTGAAGCTCCAAATGCAACAGCTTTTTTAAGAGCTCTTGAATACGTTCCACCACCTATTGTAAGTGAAGGTGTTTTATCATCACCAGTATACTTAATATATGCTTGGTGAAGGGTTTTAACTAAATCGTCCTCTTTATCCACATAATGAACCGGGGAATCACTTAGAAGTTTAAATTTGAAATGTCTTCCAATAACAGAAGCACCAATATTAATGAAGCTACTATCTTTGTCCCAACCTTTTGGATAACGACAGTTAATACCAATCTTAAATTCTTGATCTTGATATTCGTAAACAGCTGGATTCATTGTGAAGTCTTTCATCTCTTTGTCATGATGGTTTATATTCAATTTTTCTCCAAGATGATCAAATGTTAAATACTCACAGATATATTTGATAAAATCATTTTCAATATGTTCGTTTAAGAACTCAGCTAAAATAAATGCTGCATTAATTCCTAGATTAGGTTGCATTGCATGCGCTCTTTTTCCGTGAACTATATATAAGTCGTCTTTTATTTCGCCATCTAACCCATTAAAAGATAAGTAATCCTTAAATTCTTTCTTTAAATCAACACTTAAAGTACATTCAGCGTAATCAGGAACAACATTGTATCGGTCCCCTGCTTTGAATGTAATAAGTGTTTCATCTGTAGTTTTTCCAGTAATATCAAATGATAAAATTCCTTTTTCTCCATGAATTAAAGGAAAACTTGCATCAGGTGCAAATCCAATTTCAGGCATTTCTTCAGTTTTAAAATACTCACTAATCCCACGCCATTCAGTCTCTTCATCAGTACCGATAATTATTCTAACTCTTTTATCCATTTCAATTCCTAAGTCCTTTAAAAATTTAAGTGCAAAATAAGCAGCCATTGTTGGCCCCTTATCATCACTTGATCCTCTTGCATAAAGACGATTTTTCTTCACTATTGGAGAAAATGGTGGATGCGACCAGTTATCACCTTCTGGAACTACGTCTAAATGACAAAGTATTCCCAAAATTTCTTTTCCAGCTCCATATTCAATATGAGCCGCATAATTTTTAATGTTTTTTGTTACAAATCCATCCTTATGAGCTAAATCAAGCATGAAATGTAATGCGTTATTAATCTCTACACCAAACGGCGTTTCACTACTAGGATCAAATTCCTGAAGCACACTAGGTATTTTCAGTATGTCCTTTGTTCTATCAATTATAAGATTCTTGTTATCAAGCACATGTTTATAAAAATCCATATAATCACCTCTTCAATAAAAAATGATACCACTTCTTTATTCTTTTTGCAATATACTTGCACACGATTTTTAATGAAACGCAAAGTGCTGAAAATGTTAGTTTATTAAAATCAGGCAAAAAGTGTTATAATAATACTATTATAATCTCATACTTAAGAATTATTATTATTTAACTTGACATATGAACCATTGCGCATATAAAATGGATAGTGCATTTACAAGAGGTGACTAAAATGATAAAAAAAGTAATAATGAAAAATTTAATTTGTTCGAATTGTGCTGGTAAGATTGAGAGGTCTTTAGCCAAGCTTGATTATATAAACTCTGCAAGCTTTAATTTTCCTAATCAGGTCATGCTAATTGACGCTACTGAAGATTATGATGATGAAAAAGCTATTGAAGAGATCAAAGAGATTGTTGATTCTATTGAAGACGGTGTTGACACTTATTCATATGATAAACGATACTTAATTGAAACAATAAAATCAGTTGAAAGTTACTATTCTGTTTTTATAGGTATAGCTATTTATATTGTAGGTTTCATTTTTGATCACTACCATATCGCATGGGGATTTATCCCTTTATACTGGATAGGGTATTTCTTTATCACATTCAAAATTATGTCTAAGACTTTAAAAGGGATTAAAAGAAAAGAACTTTTTAATGAGAATACTTTAATGTTCATTGCGACAGTTGCTGCAATGTTCTTAGGATTTTACTATGAAGCAATATTAGTAATTATTTTCTATACTATAGGAGAATATTTACAACATAAAGCAGTTCATAAGAGTAAACAAGAAGTTTCAGCTTTAATGGATTTAAAAATTGAATATGCAAATGTAATGGTTGATGGAAAACTTGTTATAAAAGATCCTATCTCTATTAAAAAAGGCGATATAATCATTATTAAAAACGGTGAAAAAATACCAGTTGATGGTCGAGTTATAAAAGGTGCTACTTCTTTAAATACCAGTGCTTTAACTGGTGAAGCCAAACTTAGTACTGTTAAAGTTGGAGACTACATTTTAAGTGGGAACTTAAATGTAGGTAGTTTAATTGAAATTGAAGCCTCAAAAGAATACCTTGAATCAACGATTGCGAAAGTAATTGATTTGATTGAAAACTCAACAAATCACAAAGCAAAAACAGAAAACTTTATCACTAAGTTTGCACGTTACTACACACCACTTGTAACAATAGCTGCATTCTTAATGTTCCTTATACCTACATTGATTTATCCTGCTGATTACCAAGAATTTATTTACCGTGCTGCTACGTTCCTTGTAATTAGTTGTCCTTGTGCTCTTGTATTATCAATTCCATTATCTTATTTCGCAGGAATTGGTGCAGCAGCTAAAAAAGGTATTTTATTTAAAGGTAGTACCTATCTACATATGCTTACAAATGTAGATAGTATTGGAATAGACAAAACTGGTACGTTAACTCATGGTAATTTTACAGTTGGAGAATACTCTAATGATGAAACATTAAAGATTGCTGCAAGTGTTGAAAGATTTTCTAATCATCCTATTGCTAAATCAATCATTGATCATTACCAAGGTGACTATTATGAATATGAAAATATCGAAGAAATTCCAGGACTTGGATTGATTGCTGAAACAGAAAAAGGCAAAATCCTTGTTGGTAATAGAAAACTAATGAACAAACATAAAGTAAAAGTAAGAGATAAGAAAGTAATGATAGGTTCAAATGTATTTGTAAGTAAAAACGGAAAATACATTGGCCGTGTTATTGTTAAAGATCAAATAAAAGACTCATCTTTAAACGTTATTAGAAGATTAAGCCGTAAATATAATATTACTATGTTAACAGGTGACAACAATCTAATTGCTAAAGAAGTTGCTGAAACACTTGGTGGAATTAATTATGAAAGTAATCTTCTTCCCGAAGATAAAGTAAATAAATTTAATGAAATGGAAACAAAAAAATTAAAAATGTATATTGGGGACGGGATTAATGATGCTCCACTACTTAAAAACGCAGACATTGGTCTTGCAATGGGTGGCGGAAGCGAAATAGCTCTTGATGTTGCTGATGTAATAATCATGAATGATGATTTAAATTCAGTCGAAACTGCTTTTAGAATTGCTAAGAAAACAAAAAATATAGTTTTTCAAAACATTATTTTATCACTAGGAGTTAAGTTCTCATTCTTAATACTAGCAGGGTTTGGAGAAATTAGTATGTGGATGGCAATATTTGCTGATGTAGGAATTACTTTGATTGCTGTATTAAACAGCTTAAGAATCATTTATTCTAGGGAGGTTAAAAAATGAGTCCAGACAAAAAGATAAACAATCTTAATGAGACAGTTCAATTATTCAAAATCTTTAGTGACTTAACTAGATTGAAAATTATAGATCTCCTACTTTCAGGGGAACATGCTGTTCAATCTATTGCGGATACACTTGAAACAAGTCAATCAGCTATCTCACATCAACTAAAACTTTTAAGAGATTTGAATGTTGTAAAAACTAGAAAATCAGGGAAACAAATTATTTATTGTTTGAAGGATAACCATATTAAAGAATTATTCTTAATTGGTTATTCACATGCAACTGAATGCGAGTAAACAAAAACACCAACTACTTATGTGAATAGTTGGTGTTTTTTTCATCTCTTTTTCTAGTGTTTAACTAAACTATACTTCTTTTTACCTCTCTTTAACACTGTGAAGCTATGTTCAATTGCATCTTCTTTTTTCACCATAAAATCTAGATCATTCACTTTTTCACCGTTAACAGAAACTGCTCCATTGTTAATAAATTCTCTTGCTTGACGCTTGGATGAAGCAAGATTTGCAGCTATTAACAAATCAACTAAATTCATATCTTCACTAACCTGAATAGTTGGAACATCTTTAAATCCATCTTGTATTTCAGATAGAGATAATGATTTAATATCCCCACTAAATAAGGCTTTTGATATTCTAACTGCTGATTCATATTCTTCTTCACTATGAACAAGAACAGTTAGTTCTTTCGCTATTAATCTTTGAGCTAAACGTTCGTGTGGAGCTTTGTTGAATTCTTCAATTGCTTTTTTAGTTTCTTCAACACTCATAAAAGTGAATTTCTTTAAGTAGCTTACTGCATCTTTATCTGGTGTGTTTATCCAGTATTGATAAAATTCATATACTGACGTTCTTTTAGGATCTAACCAGATTGATCCACTAGCTGTTTTTCCAAATTTAGTTCCATCAGCTTTAGTTAACAATGGCCAAGTGAGTCCATATCCTTTTTTATCATGTCCTAGAGTCTTTCTTATTAACTCAAGTCCAGCAGTAATATTGCCCCATTGGTCTTGCCCACCTATTTGCATTTTACAATTTTCTTCTTTATATAAATGCATAAAATCAAGTGATTGAATTATCTGATAAGAAAATTCTGTAAAACTAATTCCGTTTTCAAGTCTTGATTTAACACTTTCCTTATTGATCATATAATTAACATTAAAATGTTTACCAATATCTCTCAAAAAAGTAATAATATCAAACTGTGAAATCCAATCATAATTATTAACAACTTTGGCAGATGGTAAAATCTTTTTAACTTGTTTGGAGATTGCTTCTCCGTTTTCAAGTGATTTTTCTAATGTAAGAAGTTGTCTTTCAGAACTTCTTCCACTTGGATCACCAATTAAGCCGGTTCCTCCACCAATCACTAAAATAGGATGATGTCCTCTATCTTGTAATCTCTTTGATACTAAATATGATATAAGATGTCCAACATGAAGACTATCAGCTGTAGGATCTGCACCTACATAAAACGTAAACTTCTCATTTTCTAATGCTTCTCCAATTTCAGGATCAGTTACATCAAATAATAAATCACGCCATTTTAACTCTTCTACTAAATTCATTTTTACTTCCTCCTATATAATATTAAAAAGTTCGTCCTAGAAAAGGACGAACTTAAATAAGTCGTGGTACCACCTTAATTCTAGATTATTAATCTAGCACTTAATAAGATAACGGATTTACCGTCTGTGCTTTTCACACAGAAGCTCATAAGGGTATAGAATACAAGTTTACCTTAGTTCACACCATTCACTAAGTCTCTATAGAAAACTATAATATTCCTCTTTTAATCATCGCTTTATAAAGTTGTTTTTCTTAATACTATTGAATGTGGTAATTTTACTACTTTTTCAGTAATTTCTTCACTATTCATTAATTTTGTTAGTAATCTCATACCAACAGCTCCTAAATCATATATAGGAACATCAACACAAGATAATTGTGGTCTTGAAAGTCTTGCATATTTAGTGTTTTGGAACCCACATACACCAATATCTTCAGGAATTTTTACATCGTTTTCAAATGCGACATTCATAAATGAAATTGCAATTGAATCACGTACTGCGATAACACCATCAACTTTGCTACCTTTGAAATATTCGTTAAAGTGTTCAGTATTAATTGAAATACGTCCTGATGTTCTCATAATGTGTTTTTCTAATCCTGACTCTTCCATTGCTCTTTTATATCCTGCTTCTTTTAAGTCATTCACCATATATTTTCTAACAGTCGAAACCATAAAAATGTCTTTTCGACCTTCTTCAATTAATTTTTTAGTAATTTCATATCCTGCTCTTTCATAATCAATTGAAACAGAGGGAATTTCATCGCAATCTGGGTAACTTGTGTTTGTAAGAACTACAGGTATTTGATATGTATCTTTAATTGTTTTCAGAAATTCATACTGTGTTTCAGTTATTTCATCATTTAAATACAAGATACCATCAACTTGAGCAGCAATGATTTCTCTTAAAATATCTTCTTCACTAGCTTCTTCACTTTCTAAAATATAAAGTAAAATAGAATATTTATATACTCTTGCAATATCAGCAATTCCGTTCATCATTTCAGCTATACTTGCTCTTCCCATGTCTGGAACAACCACTGCAACCGTAGTAGACTTTCTACTCGCAAGTCCCCTAGCAAAGGCGTTTGGCTTATAACCAAGTTCTTCTATTACTTTTAAAACTCGCTCTCTTGTTTCTGGTTTAACTTTTTCAGGATTATTAATCGCTCTTGATACCGTAGCAAGCGAAACTCTGGCTGCTCCTGCTACATCATAAATAGTTGCTTTACTCATTTATAAGCACCTTCTTTCATCTACTTGATTATACCACTAATGAAAATATTTTCAATTAAAATACTGTATTTATGAAAAGTTTTCATAACTTTGTGCAAGTTGTACAAAGAGCGTAAAAATAGATATTAAAAACACCATCAAATGATGGCGTTTTAAATTATCTACGTTCTTTGATACGAGATTTCTTAGCAGAAAGTCCTCTAATATAGAAAAGTTTAGCTCTACGAACTTTACCTCTTCTAACTACTTGGATACCTTCAATTGCTGGTGAATGGATTGGGAAAGTTCTTTCTATACCAATTCCGTAAGACATCTTACGAACGGTAAATGTTTCCGCGATTCCTCCACCTTGTCTTTGTATTACTAATCCTTCAAAAATCTGAATTCTTTCTTTTTCGCCCTCTTTAATTTTAACAGAAACTTTTACATTGTCTCCTGGTCTAAATTGAGTTACATCTTCTTTTTGATAGTCTTTTGTAATATCATGTAATAATTGCTGAGACATAATAACACTCCTTTGTTTTTACATTTGCTCATAAGGATTTCCAAAGCGGAGCAAAATTTGTTTAGATTTAACAGCGTTAATTATTATATCATACCTATTTATGACATGCAACAGTTATTACCTATTTAAAAACAACCTTTTCGTATGTGTTATATTTATGGCCATTTATATATAAATAGATGTTATAGATACCACTAATGTTTTCTTCATTTATATAATAAGTAACATGTGAATCGTCACCTTCAAAGATAGCAATGCACATTGCTGTATAGGTATTACTGCTTAAATTAACTTTATACAAATGTTCTTCATAACTGTTTTCTAAAGATATATAAATTAGATCTCCTCTGTCAAATATTCCTTGGAATTCTAAACGACTACTTCCCTTATTTATACTAATGTCATATTTCCCTGGAACTGTATCAAATAAGTTCCATCTAGTATCGATAGTATCATCAGTTTCTTCTGTTGGATTTAACTCACCATGTATCTCCGCTGCTCCAAATCTTACAGGTGAAATGTCATCATATAATTCAATCTTCAATGCTCTATAGAAATTATCAGCTACTTCAAGTCGATAAGCAATCTCTTCATCTAAAACTTCAATTGTAATAGAATTTAAAATTATGTCTTCGTAATTTTCACTAAGTGGAGCCGGTATATTTAATGGTAGTAATCCATACTCTCCATGCCCACCACTATGAATCATATAATTCTGATCATCATAATATGCAACATTAGAAATATATGGGCTATAAAACTTGTATCCTAGTTCTTTCCCAAATTGATATATTTGGTCTATTGTCATTAAATCAGTATCAATCTCATAAATCACTCCTCTAGAGTAATTATCTAGTGGGGCTACATCATTTTCTCTTAATTTTGATCTATTATTTCCATTATCAAATAAGAAAATATTTCCATCCTCAAGAACAATGGCAGAATGCTGCGCATATTGCCATTCAAAATCAAGTCCTATTGGTGTGAAGAAATATTCATCAACTAGTTCTTCTCCCCAATTCTCTGGATCACCTAGTATCCAGTTAAGCTCAGATGAACTATACCCAATACTAATAACAGCGTCTTGATGTCTCCCTGACAATATAATTGAATCAGTGGTTTCATCATAAAAAACGGAGTTATTGTGGAACCAGTCAAATGTCGTCCACATTTCTGACATTCCATCAAGTTCTGGAATGTAGTCCGTTATATTCCATGTTTTCAGGATTTCTCCAGTTGATCTGTCCATTTCTACAACTACATCTTCAACAGTACCATCGAAATCACTTGTTCCAATAAGCAGGTTTCCATTTGGCATCTCAAACACATCATGGTGATATCCACCCGGTAATATAAATTCTGAATGAATTTTACCAAGATAATCTATCTCAAATAATCCAGAAGTATAATATGGACTAGAAATTAGAGTATTTGTTCCCAGTAATAAATGTCCATTTTCAAGCATAATTGGTGCCCAAGCTAAAGTAGTTGATAAATACCATCTAACATCTCCAGCAAAATCATATGCAACAGGCAAGCTTTGTGCTGCTGGCATCAACATCATTAAATTGTCTCCAAAATACTCATAAGTTGTTTCAATAACCGAAGGCAATAAAACTTCCTCAGGTAATTTGTCAGTTCTTACATTAAATATCCTTACTATGTGTTCTGTTTTCCCTGGTCCAATTTCATATAATTCAATTGTATTATTATAATCTGCATATAGTCCATAAACAGGAATACGATGGTTTGTCCTTGTATAAGAAACATATTCCATATCCGCTTCTAAAGTCTTCCCTCTTACTACCAATTTAAAGCTAACTGCCTCCTCAGTATCAAAAAGTAAAAGGCCTGATAACGGGGAAATGTGATATGGATCTAATATAAACAATGGGTCTTCTTTTGTAAAAACACCTTGATCATATTCTTTTATGAATCTCTCTTCATAATTGCTTTGGAGTTCTGTTAGTGAACTACTACTTTTTACAAAAGTCGATGTAGGATCAGACAATCCGAAAATCAAGAATCCAACCAATAATAAAGAAATCAAGAATCCAACAGCAATTATTATTAAATTGTTATCAAATAAAAACTTTTTAAAGGTTTCTTTAGTCATCTTCAGTTACCTCCTTTTGCTTGTTGAATAAATCTATTCTTCTTTCTTTTGTTCTTTTAATAGACTCATTCAATCTCCATTCCTCTATTAATTTATGGTTACCTTCAAGTAAAACTTTCGGAACTTTTTTTCCCATAAATTCATATGGTCTTGTGTAATGAGGATGTTCTAATAGGTCGTTATTAAAGGAATCCATTAAATGTGACTCATCTTTTCCTATAACATTTGGGACTACTCTTGTTACAGCATCGATCAATGCCATTGCTGCAACTTCCCCACCAGTTAATACATAATCCCCTATTGATATTTCAACGTCGAAAAAATCTCTGATTCTTTCGTCGTATCCTTCATAATGTCCACATAAAATAATTAAATGAGACTCTTCACTTAAATCATATACTATTGGTTGTTTTAAGGTAACTCCTTGTGGAGTCATCATTATTTTAGTTGCTTCTTGATAATTCTCAATACTTATTAGTGCATCATAAACAGGCTGACAACTAAGAACCATACCAGCTCCACCACCATAAGGAGAATCATCTACTTTCTTATGTTTGTTTGATGAAAAATCTCTAAAATTTATTAAATTTACTTCTACTAAACCATTTTGAATTGCTTTCCCCATAATAGATTCACCTAAAAACCCTTCAAACATCTTAGGGAATAATGTTAGAACGTCTATTCTCATAACAATCCCTCCCACGCAATTAAGTGAAGAGAATTTGTTTCTTTGTTTACTTCTTTTACAAATTCTTTTCTGAAAGGAATTAAGACTTCTTTTACTTTTGTTTTAACAACCAATATCTCCCCTTGAGGGTAGTTTCTAATATCAATACATTTTCCTATAAGTACTGAATCATTGAAGACATCCATTCCAATTAGTTCAGTAAAGTAAAACTCATCCTTATCCTCTAATTCATGAATCAATGTTTTTTCAATTACTAAATCAGATCCTTTATACTTCTCTACTTCATTTATATCGTTATATTCAACAAACTTAATGTGTTCAAGCGTTTTAACTGCTCGGTAAGATTCTACAGTTACTGGAATATAGTTACGTTCAAAGGCGATATATAAAGTGGTTCCTTTACGATATCTTTGTTCTTTAAAATCAGTAAATGACTTTACTTTCAATGTCCCTTTTAATCCGTGAGTATTGACGATTTTTCCGATAATAACTAATTCCATTTCTTTCACCTCTTATTTTGAAAACATTACTTTTTCAGATTGGAATAATTTATTTAATAAATAGATAAACAACGTTACATATACTAAACTTGAAAAAACAGTTAATAGATACGCTGTTGTTGATATTTCAAAAGTAAGAATACTTATAATTAGATTTACAGAGCTATATATCGGTACAATATATACCCACATATTACTACTAGCTTCCCCACTAAACATTGTACTCATACCAAGTACTATACTTAAAAAATAGAACGGCATAATTAACATTGTTGCTTCTTTTATTGTTTTAGCATAAGCACTCAAAACTGAAATTAACCCTACAATAACTAACACAGTAGCGATTAATACAGAGAATAAAATAGCTATGTCTCCTGCGCTATATATAAAGACATCCAAGTCTGATCCTGATCCTGAAGCCATCAATTTTGGTAAACTAAACATGATACCAATAAATGATGAGGTAGCACTAAACATTGATATTACTGTCAAACTTAAAATTTTACCAATTGCTATTTCACTTCTCTTAGTTGGAGTAACAAGCAGAGTTGCAATCGTTCCTCTTTCTTTTTCTCCAGCAATACTGTCAGGTCCGATACTCATAGCACCACTAAATAAAAACATAATGATTAACATAGGTAACAGCATAGCAAACCCTTGTCCTGCTGCTTTATCTTCATCCATAATTATCTCTGAAGACATACTAAACGAATAATAAGCATCTCCATATCTCTCAATACCTATTTCTTCTGCATACTGATTAAGAGTTTCAGCTATACGATAATAAGTGTATTCACTATATTTTTCTCCAGGATTATAATGCAGTAAAATCCCCGATACAACAAGGTTATCTATATCATCCTCAAAAGTAGGAGAAAATCTAATAAGAAGATCAACATCACCAGCTAAAATTTCTGCCTCAAGTTCCTCTTGATTCGCAGGTACATATATATGATACTCAGGATTATAACCCTGAGAATAAATATAATTTGCAACTTCGGTTGGCATGTTTTCTGTATATACAATCATTTTATGTTGTTCAATATCATCAATTTCATTCCCTAATGCTCCTCCGATAAAGGAATACATTACATAAATTGCGAGTCCAGGTAATAAAATAGATGTAAATATTAAACGTCGATCACTCATAACACGGTAAAATTCTTTTTTAAATATTGTAATAATATTTTTCATTAGAATCCACCCCCAATAAGCGACTCTTCTTTAACAAGGTCAAAGAAAATCTCTTCTAGGTCATTCTTAGAATTTGTTTTTTTAACATTTTCTAAAGTATCACTAATCTTCATCTTACCATTAATAATAATCCCAACTCTATCACATAATTTTTCAACAACACTTAGAATATGTGTTGATAAAATAACTGTTTTTCCACTATCTTTTAGTTCAACTAAATAATCGGTTACACTTCTAGCTGTAAGAACGTCTAATCCATTTGTAGGCTCATCAAAAATAATAAAATCAGGATCATGAACTAAACTAATCGCAATGCTAATTTTTTGTTTCATTCCTGTTGATAAATCTCCAATTTTAACTTCCTTAAATTCTTCTATCCCAAATCTTTTAAATAGTACTTTTTTTCTTTCTTCAATTGTTTCTTCATCTACATTATGTAATCTTGAAAAATAAGTATATAAATAGTTAGGACTAAAGTGATCTTCAAGTTTAAGTTCACTTGTTAAAAATCCTATTTTACTTCTTACTTCAAAAGAATCATTTACAACACTACTTCCACCAACAATGATATCTCCTTCATCAACTCTAATTAAAGTCGATATAGCTCTTAAACAAGTAGTCTTTCCAGCACCATTTGGTCCTAATAACCCATATATTTCTCCAGGAAACGCTGTGAATGATAAATCATTTACAGCAACCTTGAGTTTACTGTCTGTTTTTTCGATTTTTCGTTGTTTCTTTGACAACTTAAATGTTTTTCTAATATTCTTTACTTCTAATGTATTCATTGTGTCCTCCTACAGTATTTTGCCCATCACTAATAAATCGACAAATTTATTATCTACATGAAATCCGTTTTTGATAATTCCTTCTTTTATAAACCCTAAGTTATCATAAAGTTTAATTGCAAACTTATTATCTATTCTAACTTCTAAATCCATTTTTGTTTTACCTAACTCAATTGCCTTTTTAACCAATTCCTCCATCACTATAGTTCCAATCCCTTGTCCCTGGTAATCCTCTAAAACTGACATTCCAAGAGATACTCTATGTTTCACTCTCATAAGGCTACTACCATGGAATCCTGAACAACTAATAACCAAATCACCATCAAGAGCGATAATGAAACAATTGTCTTTTGAGTGTACTGCATTGTTTAAAAACTTCTCTTCATCAACAAGCGTCATCTTAAACTCTTCTGGTTCTCTCATTAAGTTTTTTGACTCTCTATTCACTTTATCCATGTATGCAAGTATTGCAAATGCATCACTTACAGAAGCTTCTCTTAACGTAATTTTTAAGTTATTTTTGAGGATATATTCCATCTTATCACCTCTTCTAAATTATTATACTACATTTGGAGGATATTTAAAAAGAAAGTGTAAAAAAATAGACCCGGTTTTCGGGTCTAAAATGAATCAATATTAATCGTTATTTTTTTGTGTTCTCTTGAAGCACTTGCATAAGCGATTGTTCTAATTGCATTTGCTATTCGTCCGTTCTTTCCAATTACTCTACCAAGGTCTTCTTGGTTCACAATAATTTGGATAGTAAGCATTTTTTCATCTTCAGAAAATTTCTTAACCATTAGGTCTTCTGGTTTCATTACTAATGGCTGAACTAAGTCGTGAATTAATTTCTCATAATTAACTGCCATTTCAATAACCCCTATTTAGTTTTCTTGTTTGATCTAATTCCGGCTTTTGCGAATAAGTTCTTAACAGTGTCTGTTAATTGGGCACCTTCATTTAACCATTTTTTCGCTTTTTCTTCATTGATTGTTACAGCTACAGGTTCCTTAGTAGGATCGTAAGTACCTATTATTTCTAAGTATCTACCATCTCTAGGACTTCTTGAATCAGCTGCTACTAATCTATAGAAAGGACGTTTTTTTGAACCATGTCTTTGTAATCTAATTTTAACTGCCATTGTGTGTTCCTCCTTAGTTATATTTTTTCAACTATCAAAGTATACCATCACATTGATAGGTTGTCAAGTATTTTTACTTGACATCAAATTCTAACTGATATTCTGTATTTTCAAATAACGATTCTTCAACTTTTCTAACTAATTTCATCTTTAACAATTGTTCCGTTACTGCTCCTTGGTCTTCTTTGTTTAAGTACAATATTGCATACTTACCCTTTTTCGTGTAATATTTTAATTCTCCAAATTCAGCTAGTTGTTTAATTGCTTTTGGATTTCTAAAATATACGACCAAACTTTTTCTATCTACCATGTTTAAGCTCCTTAATGTTTGTTTATTAGACCTATCTCGTTGGGATATTTAATCTTAGGTGATACACTTAACGCGATTTTTCGAGAGATTTCATCTAATAACTTCTGAATTTGTTTTTCAAGCGCTTTGTATTCGCTAACTGTTTCATTCGTGAATAATGCATTTTTAGATTTTGCTAGACTATTTCTAACATGTTCTAAATCAGGATGATGTTCCCCATATTTGGAAACTTCACTATATTTATCTTTTGCTTTATTAAACTCCAAAACAAGTTGTATTAAAGACTCATCCGTATCTAGAATTTCTTTTAGTTCTTTCAATCTAATATACTCTTTTTTTGATTTTATTTCATCGACCAAGTCGTAAACCCGTTGTAAGACTTTTTCTTTCATTTTATCACCATAGTACTAGTATATATTTTATGGGTATTTCTTTCAAGTAAAACAACTAAATGAATTGGGTAATACAAAAGCTGTTGATGTAATAATCAACAGCTTTATTTAATTATTGTGATTAAAAATCCTTCTAATTAAACTTCCACCATTCGTTTCAAAAATACGCATATATTTAATTGGTATCCATTTTGTGTATACTTTAATATCTTCTAGCAATAGTTAATAAAAGAATCAAATTAACATTTTGACAAAGGTTTACTTAAGATATAAGTATCCCTCACATCTGTATTATCAATTTAATTATATCATAATATATATTGCTTTTGTACAGTTTTTAAAACTATCATAAGGTATTATTTAAAGCTTTGATTGACACTACAAAGTATAAATCTTATAATAAATATGGTAAAATATATATATGGATATTAGAAAGAAGAGAATACTATGAAAAAGACAAAATTATTAATAGCTTTATTCTTATTTGTGATGTTCTCAATTATCACAACAAAGTTACCTATAAATGCTGCTGAAAGAACAGCAATTTACTTTAAAGAACCGACTTGTTTAGTTTGTGCTGGACTTGGCGGGTTTCCTGATGGTATTGGTGGAGTTTACATTGAATCAGAAGATTATATTAAAATGCTACAAGATCAAGGAGTTACTGTTATTATTTATGACATTTACGATACTGAATCAAGTGATTTATATGTTGCATATAATGTAGCCTACAATATAAAAAAAGCATTCACTGGAGTCCCTATCATCTTTGTAGGTGACGAGTACTTCCAAGATAATGATATTAAACAAAAAGTAATTGATAAAACAATTTATGATTTAAGTATTGATCCTCTTAGAGAAGTTGTCGTAGTTGAAGGTCAAGTATTTGATGATATCACAGGAGTAGCTGGATACTTCACAGTCTTATTTGCCGGTTTGCTTGATGGGTTTAATCCTTGTGCTATTGCCATGCTTCTTCTATTTGTTAGTTTACTTGGATTTAGTGAAAATAAAAAAGTTTTAATATTAGTTAGCATTACTTATATCTTTGCGTTGTTCCTTTCCTATTTTTTAATAGGAACACTCTTCTTAACATTTCTAACTAAGTTCACAACTGAAGCATATTTTATAAACCACATTATAAAGTGGTTTATTGCGATTTTATGTTTATTCTTATTCTTACTTAACCTCTATGATTTCTTTATGACAAAATCAGAAAAATATGGAAAAGTTAAAAACCAACTTCCAAAATGGATTCAACGTTATAATAAGAAAATAGTCAAAGCTTTCACAAATTTAATGAATGATCAAGAAAACACAAGAGGGCTTATCACTGTCTTAGTTCTTACATTTATTTTGGGTGTTACATTAAGTATTACCGAACTAATTTGTACAGGACAAATTTATCTCGGTATTCTTTATGGAATTCACCAGGTTGAAAGCGGATATGCCTATTTTGCATTATTATCATACAATCTGATGTTTGTAGTTCCGTTAATTGTCATCGCCGTTATCGCTGTCAAAGGTAGTGGAGTTGTATCTGCAAGTAACTGGATAAGAGAACATCTCCACATCATAAAACTACTAAATGCTTTATTGTTCTTAACAATCGCAAGTTATTATTTCTTCTTAATATTTAGATAACGCTATACAAGGAGGACTATATGAAAGAAAAAGTTATTATTAAAAGACTTGAAGAAGTGATTTATAAAGGGCGTCTTCTCAACATCCCTATAAAAGAAGATCATATTGTCAAAAAAAGTATTGA
>Ga0222628_1000373_pt1 | contig 19755 bp, 24 predicted proteins | sample AntAcemetageno95_FD_179860 | JGI IMG/M metagenome (GOLD analysis project Ga0222628, IMG submission 179860) | Saline water microbial communities from Ace Lake, Antarctica - #95 | ecosystem: Environmental > Aquatic > Non-marine Saline and Alkaline > Saline | place: Antarctica: Ace Lake | collected...
AGATTGGGCGACCTGTGGCTTTGCGGTGGGCATCGGGTACTGTGCGGCGACTCGACGAGCGAGGCGGCTGTCGCGCGCGCGCTGGGCCAGGAAACGCCTTTTCTGATGGTGACCGATCCGCCGTATGGGGTGGATTATGATCCGAAGTGGCGCGACGAGGCGGCCGAACATATAGGGCACGCGAAGAGAAGCACAGGCGAAGTGGAGAATGACGACCAGGCGGACTGGATGGAGGCTTATGCCCTCTTTCCTGGGGCTGTGGCTTATGTCTGGCACGCCGACAGAAAAGCGGTCGAAGTTGCAACCGATTTGCAGGGCGCTGGATTTGTGATCCGCAGGCAGATCGTTTGGGCAAAGCCAAGATTTGCGATCAGCCGAGGGCATTACCATTGGCAGCATGAGCCTTGCTGGTACGCGGTTCGGAAGGGGCAGACGGCGCAGTGGGCGGGGGATCGCTCGCAGTCGACGCTGTGGGAGATATCGAACAAGATTGAGGACCATACGGAGCATTCGACGCAGAAGCCGGTTGAGTGCATGGCGCGTCCGATCCGGAACCATGGTAAGCAGGGGGACTCGGTCTATGATCCTTTCCTTGGATCTGGCACGTCGCTGATTGCCGCCGAGGGGCTGGGGCGCCGTTGCGTGGGGCTGGAACTGGCTCCGAAGTACGTCGACGTGATCGTGGGGCGGTGGCAGGCCTTCGCGGGCCTTGAGGCTACGCTTGAGGCTACTGGGCAGACGTTTGCCGAGGTTGCCGGGGAGCGTGCATGATGGCGCGTCCGACTCGATACGATCCTGAGCGGACTCCGAAGCTAGCGAAGGCTTTGGCTCGGGAGGGGCGGACGGATGTAGAGATTGCGGACCTGCTCGGGCTCTCGGAGCGGGTGATCTACAACTGGAAAAAGCGCTATCCGGCGTTCGTGCAGGCCTTAAACGCTGGCAAGAGCCCCGTGGACGATTCGGTGGAGAATGCGCTTCTGAAGCGGGCGCTGGGCTTTGAGGTCGAGGATACCAAGGTGATCGGCCGATCGGATGGCCACGGCGGCGTCAAGGCGGAGAAGGTCGAGAAGACGAAGAAGCAGGTTTCGCCAGATACAACCGCTTGCATTTTCTGGTTGAAGAACCGAAGGCCAGGGGTTTGGCGGGATAGGCAGGAGATCACAGGCGCCGAAGGTGGCCCGGTCACATTGATCATGCGAGAGGTGGCCCATGGTGGCGGCGGAGACTGAGCGAAAATTCGTGGCTGATATCAATACGGCCTATTTTCGCCATCTGAAGACGGAAAGCCGGTGGCTGGTGCTTTATGGCGGGGCGGGGAGTGGGAAAAGCGTCTTTGCGGCGCAGAAGGTTCTTGGACGAGTGATGGGCGAGCGCAAGCATAAATTCATCGTGACTCGTAAAGTGGCGAAGACGCTGCGGGAATCGGTCTTTGCGCTGCTGCTCTCCGTGATGGCCGACTGGGCCGTTGCCGATCAGTTTGTGGTGCACCGCACCGAGATGCGCATCACTCACACGGGGACCGGCAACGAAATTCTGTGCATTGGGCTGGACGATCCCGAGAAAATAAAGTCTATCGCGGGCGTGACGGGGTTCTGGCATGAGGAGCCGACCGAGCTGACGCGTAGCGACCTGCAGCAGTGCGACCTGCGCCTGCGTGGGCAGTCGGCGAACTACAAGCAGCACATCCTGACCTTCAATCCGATATCGTCGCTGCACTGGCTCAAGGCGCGGTTCTTCGACTCGGTCGATCCGGACGCCGTGATAGTCAAGACGACTTGGGCGGACAATGTCTTTTTGGATGCCGAGTATATCAGGCAGTTGCATGCACTGCGGGATCGGGACGAGCACTGGTATCGCGTCTATACGCTGGGCGAGTGGGGCGTGCTGAGGGGCGTGATCTATCGGACTTGGCCGGTTCTGGCTGTGAGCGAGTGGCCTGGGGCGTTCGACGAGGTTATCTGGGGGCTGGATTTCGGGTTCAACAACCCGTCCGTGCTGGTGCGCTGTGGGCTCAAGGATCAGTGCGTTTTCCTCGAGGAGGGTGTCTATTCGAGCGGGCTGACTACTGCCGACTTGATAGGCCGGTTCGAGGGCGCCGGGGTGCTCAAGCGCGAGACGATCTATGCGGACACTGCGGAGCCGGACCGGATAGAGGAGATTCGGCGTGCGGGCTGGGACGTGCGGCCGGCGCGCAAGAGTCAGGGTTCGGTTGCGGCGGGGATTGCTTTCTGCCAGGCATTGGATATTTCGATTCTTGAGGGGGCGACGAACATCGTTGCCGAGAACCAGACGTACAAATGGCGCGAGGACCGGGCCGGGAACGTGCTCGATGAGCCGGCGAAGGTGCATGACCATGCGATGGATGCGCTTCGGTACGCGCTCTTTACGCATTTGCAGCGCGGGCGGGTGACGTCGATCGACAGGCGGAGTCTTGGTATTTAGGTTGCATCAAAAATAGGAGAACAGGAGAAAATGACTATGATTAAGGGTGAAATGATCGGCTCTTTGGAAAAGGAGGAACTGCTGGGCTACATGGCTGGCATTGCAGAATGCTTCACGCAAGCGTGGGCACAAAGGAAGTGCAGTCGCCAGGTGGAGTTGTATAAGGCGGCGGCAGGCCATATCAAGAGCGCTTGGAGCGGTGTTGGCATGCAATACACCGAAACAGTTGAGCACTTTCTGAATTGTTATGGATTGTCTACTATTGATAGGCTGGATGATAGCGTCGCCATCGATGAATCTCTTCCAAACTTTCGGTGTTCGGGCGGCGTGGGCGCGGAAGGGGCGCGACGGCTCAAAGAGGAACAGCGATCTCTTCAGATTGAGATTGAGAAGGCCGATCTGATCGACAGCCTACAGAGCATCGTAACCAAGTTTGCGCGTCTTGCAAAGATGTCTCCAGGCAAAGATTGTGATATCGCAACAGACGATCTTCGCGATGAGATCCGAAGGACGTGGAACAACCTAAGGCTTGACTACTGCACCGATCTTTGGGACTGGGTGAAGAATCCCTACAAGAATCCCCTTGATAGCCAGCCTGGCAAGATTAGTGTTGGTAGAGCCGAAGCCACACTCGGCCCGACGTTGGTTGTCTCTGGCGGTGACGAAACGGGCGAATCGAAGACGACGACTCCAAACTTGGATGGCGAAGGGCGCTTGTTGTAGAGCGCAGGGGACATGGAGGCGAGTATGGCGATTGAGTTGAGTACCGAACAGATTGCGGCTCTTTGGGATGGCGACGCTGACGCGCGCGCGGTGCGGCAGACAGCGCTGGAGTACTACGAGGGCAAGCAGGCGATCCTCCAGAAGACCGGCGAGCGCAAAGATGGGCGCCCGTACAGCAAAACCGTAATGAATTGGGTCTCGCTCCTGGTCGATCGGCAGGTCGGTTTCAACCTGGGCAAGGCAATCGATGTAGGCATTCCGAATGACGCGGAGGCCGATCAGGAGACGGCGCTGGAGCAATACATCGGGGTGCACAAGACGAGCGATCTGGACTCGGTGGACATGGAGTTGTTCCGGGCGGCACTGATCGCTGGGTACGGCGTCGAGCTGCATTCGTACGATGGGCAGAAGCCGAAGATTACGAGCTACTCGCCGCTGGAGTGGGTCTTCGCTTTCGACTCGGAGGGTGCTATTCAGGTGGCGGTGCGTCGGCTCGAGTTGGCTTCTGGCACGATCTACAAGGGCGAGTACCTGGTTGAGGGTGTCGTGCTCTGGTACGTCTACAATACCGATACGCTGACGGTCTATCGATCGAGCGCGTCTGGTTCGCAATATTCGCAGGTGCAATTCAAGGTTGAGGTAGAGGCCAACCAGCATTTCTATGGCCGCGTGCCGGTTGTGAGATTCTTCGTCACGCAGGGCTACCTGGCCTTTGTGAGCCCGGCTTTCATCGGCTTGCAAGATGCCTACAACACGACGCTGTCGCTGCTACTGGACGACAACGAGGCCGATATTGATTCGATGTTGGCGCTCTATGGCTTGAACGCCGATCAGTTGACAAAGAAGGATCCTGAGGGTGGCGAGTCAGCCTTCCAGAAGATGAGGCGTCTGGGCGCTCTTGTCTTCCCTGACAAGGATTCGAGTGCCGAGTTTATTACCAAAGGGCTCTCGACGGAGAAGCCTGCCTTTACGGAGAAGCAGCTGCGGCAGGACATCCACGACACAGGCCGGGCGCCGGACCTAAGCGAGATGGTCGGCTCTACGGGTGCGACGAGCGGGATCGCGCTGAAGCTCAAGTTCCAGGCGATGGTGGAGGCTGCGCAGGGATTTGCGAAGTTCGTTGAACTTTCGGTCAAGGAGCGGATCGTGCTCCTGAATACGATCTGGGAGTTCAGGAAAGAACCGGCTCTGAAGGACTTTGAGGTTAAGCTCAACATATCGCTTCCTGCGAACGAGACGGAGATATGGAAGTCGATCGGCTTCTTGGAATCTTTGCTAAGTCGTCTGGACCGGGCGCGCCTGGTTCCGTCAATCGAGAATCCCGAGCAGGCCATCTCGAACAAGGAGACCGAGGAAGCGGAGCAGGTCGAGAAAGATCAGGCCGTGGCTGGACAGCCGGGAGCCGGGACCGCTGAAGCGCTGAACGCAGAACAGCCGGCCGGGTTCCTTTCCCCTGGCATCCAGGCCGCGACCTTAGCGGCGGTGGGCGGCGATATGGAAGGCGTGATCGAGATATCTGAGGAAGGCATGGCGGACCAGGTGGCGGCGATTCTGGCCGTTGAAGGCATCCGCGTGACTCCGGACATTCTGGCCCGGATCGTTGAGGATTTGCTGGAGTTGATGCGTGAGAAAGGATTGGTTTCGCGATGAAATGCCCGGATTGTGGCGAGGTTTTAGTCAAGACGTTTGTAGAATGCGAGGATGGTAGCGGGTGGTCGGGCGGTTGGATGTGCAAATGTCAGCCGCCTCAAGACTTGCTCGATCCAATCAAACTCGTAAGACCTAAGAAGCAGGTGAGGGCGTAAGCAATGGCCAAAGCCAAAGCGCCGGCGTTGGAGCCGGTGCCTGACGAACTGGTGGAGGCGGCTTACTTGCTCGTGACGAATGAGATCGGCGAGCAGGGGCCTGCGGAGATGTATGCCCTCTACCAGGATCGCTTCGAGGTTGCCGGGACGGCTGCGCGCAACGTGACGTTGCTTGATGCGGCTAGGCAGTTCGGGATCCCGCTCGAAAGGCAGGCCTTCCCAGTCGACGCCTTCACGCGCGAGTGGGCTGCGAGGGAATCGGCGAAGCGTGTGGCTCAGGTGAGTGAGGCGACGCGGCGCGGCATCGCGCAGGTGATCGCTCAAGGGATATGGGAGCAGCGGGGTGTCGCGGGGACGGGGCGCGCTATCCGGCCGCTTCTCCAGGGCCTTGGCGCCGATATGATTAGGAATTCTGGATTGACGGCGCAGGATGTCGGTCGGGTGCGGACTTTCTCGCTTGATTTGGTGGCGGGCGGATATTCGCCCAAGCAGGTGGAGAGCATGACGACCGCATATTCCCGAAGGTTGCTGCGCCGGCGGGGCGAGACGATTGCCCGAACCGAGATGCGCGACGCGGTCACGGCGGGCGGACTGGTGCAGGACGAGCGGTATGGCGCCAACGAGAAGGCCTGGGCGACGGTCGGAGACGACCGCGTGTCCAATATCTGCAACACGAACCAGGCGCAGGGGTGGATCCCGATCGATCGAGCATTTGTGAGCGGGCACCAGGGGCCTACGTCGCACCCTCGTTGCCGTTGCCACCTGAACACGCGCGGGATGACGGATGCGCAGTTTATTGAGACACTGCGAAGCGAAGGGGTCCTTGGGCCTGGATAGTCGATGATACGAGGGGAATCTATGGCTGCGAGTTCAGACACACGCAAAGCGGGCGAATGCGACGCGATACAGGCGAAGTGCCGTCGCGGGCGGCTGACTATAGCGATTGCGGTTGCAAGCATGGCCGTCACTATCATCCTCGTTATAGGCGGAGGGACGTTTGGATTCGCGCTCTCGCAGCGGGCCAAGGACGCAACACAAGACGCAGACATTCAAAGCCTCGAGAAGGGGCAAGACCGCATATTCGATCAACTCGACAGGATTGAGGATATGGTTCGAAGCAATACCACGAAAGGAAATGGGAATCATGGCGGAACAAACGACGGAACCTGAAGGCCAGGACGGAACGGAACGGACTGACGAAACGGTGACGGATGAAACGGTGACGCTCACGCAGGCAGAGCTCGCGCTCAAACTCCAACAGGAGGGGGATCGGCGGGTACAGCAGTCGAACAAGACGATCAAGGAAGCGGCGGCCAAGGAACAAAAGGAAGCGCTCGAGGCGGAACGCAAGAAGGCCGAGGAAGAGCAACTCCGCGCGGAGAACAAGTACCAGGAGATCGCGGAGCGCAGGGAATCGGAACTGAGAACGCTGAGGGCTTCCAACGCCGCGAGTGAGCTGCGCGCGGACACGCAGGCGATGCTGGCCGAGAAGGGGCTCGCCGATGTCGGGCCGGTGTTCGACGCCGACCTGATGAGCCTGGACGGTCGCACGGCAGCGGCGGACAGCCTAAACACCTTGATCGAGGCACAAGTAGAGGCGCGCGTGAGCGAGCGCCTGAAAACGGACCCGCCGCCGAAGGGCGATGGCGTCCCACCGAAGGGCGGCAAGGATCTGCAGGATATGTATGGGGACATGGGATAATTAGGCCGCCCGAAATCATCTACGGAGGTAAGAAGAAATGACAACTCTAACACCGCAGAGCGGGCAACTCTCGCTCATTGAATTGGCTAATCGGCTTTGGAATGGGAAAGTCATGCCTGTGGCCGAGGTGCTGAACGAGGTAAACCAGTTTCTGGCCGACGCTGTTTTTCTGGAGGCGAATGCAATAGGCGGCCACACTCTGAACCGCCGCACGAGCCTTCCTACTGGCGGATTTCGCAAGATCAACGATGGCATAGCGGCTGAGAGCTCGGAAACGCGGCAGATCACCGAAACGATCGGCATGCTCGAGGCTTTCTCACAGATTGATGAGGCGCTTGTCGAACTCGCGGGGGACAAGAGGGCATATCGCGCGCTCGAGGACATGGCATTTATCGAAGGGCTCGGCCAGACTTTGGCCGATACGCTGATTTATGGCGATACGGCTGGAACGCCGGAGCAGTTCAAGGGTCTCGCGCCCAGGACGAATGCACTTGCGAACGCGAACACCTTCGGCGCAAGTGGAACCGGGGAAGATACTACATCGCTATGGGTGATCAAGTGGGGACCGCGCGGTGCTTACTTCATCTATCCGAAGGGGTCGCAAGCAGGCCTATCGGCTCAAGACCAGGGCCTGAATCGCGTCGCCGGTACGACGGGGACATTCATGGCCTGGGTGACGCACTTCAAGATGAAGGTTGGTCTCGCCGTGGCGGACGATCGCGCGATCCAGCGCATCGCCAACATGGAAACGACCGGGACGGCGAACATCTTCAGCGAGGATCTGCTTATCGCGGCCATCAATCGCATGAGTGGGATCAACGGCAATCCCGCCATCCTGTGCAATGCCACGATCAAGACGCAGTTGGACATCGCGGCAAAGGACAAGTCGAACGTCTCCTATACGATCGCCGAATATGGCGGGCGCGAGGTTACCTTCTTCAAGGGCATTCCGGTTCGCCAGGTCGATTCCATTGTCGATACCGAGACGGCGATTACGTAGGCAGCCGAGTGGCTGGTATGTTCGATAGAAACAGAAGAAAAGACGAAAGTGAGGGAAGAACGATGACGATTCTAGACGCAACTACCGAGTTTAGCGATGCGCAGGCGGAGACTACGCAGGCGGCGCACGACTCGGATAACGTGCTTAACATGAACATCGCCGATGCGAACCTTGGCGCCGGGACGTCGAAATGGGTGGTTGCCGAGGTCAGTACTCTGTTCGAGTCGGGCGGGGCCGCGACGCTGGCTTGCGAGCTACAGGACTCTGCTACGGTGGGCGGCACCTACACGACGCTGGCCGGCGGCCAGGTGCACGTTCTGGCGACCCTGGTGAAGGGTTTCAAACTGCTCGTGATTCCGCTTCCGGCGGAGCATCTGCAATTTGTGAAACTGGTCTACACGATCGCAAGCGCAGATATGACGGCTGGCGCGATCAACGCCTATATCACGACGATTCCGCAGACGGCTTAGGGGGATAGGGGGGCGCTTGGCGTTCCCCACCTCGATTAGGAAGGGGCAAGACATGAGATTCAAAACGACCGGAATAGCAATGGCCGTAATGGCTATTTGCGCAATTGCTTTCGCCGGGGCGATCAATGTGATCGGCGATGGAAACACTTGGACGGTTCGAGGCAGGACTTCGGGCGATTTCTTCACGATCACGGATGGTGCCGTGACTAATTCGGGAACGCTGGCGCAGTCCGGCGCGGTAGCGCTTACGGGCGCCCTGACTGGGAGCGGCGTCGTGGAGGTGCACACGCCTACGGCGGCAAGTCTGACGAGCCCGACGGTGACTTTCGACGTGTCGGCGGATAGTTGGTTCACGCTGAACTCAGACGCGAACCTGACTGGAGTCTATCCGACTGGCGGCACGCTAAACCAGGTGATCTACATCTGCGCCGGGGGCGGGAGCAATACGATCCAGTTTGACGATGGTACGTCCATGAGCATCGGCGCGAACTTTGTCGTAACTGAAGCGCAGAACGACGTTCTCGGCTTGCGATGTTTGAGCGCGGACGGCGACGACTGGGCGAAATTCTGCAGCGGCCAGAACTAGGCTTGGCGGCGGGGGCGCAATCCCCCGCCGTCTTGCAAAACCTGAAAGAGGAGAAGCAAAATGGCTATTTTTAGGTGTGTGAAGCATACGATCATGGAGGGCATCGTTTATCGGCCCGGTCAGCAGATGGAGTGTACCGAGATTTTTGCTGAGAAGGTGTCGAAGCATTTCGAGCGGATCGACGCGGCGCGCGCGCCGGCGGTGGCAGAGCCGGTTGAGCATGATCCGACTGATGGCGAGCCGGTGCCGAAGCAGGAGCCGGGTCCGGATGAGGCCGAAGACCCGGAGGCGGCACCCGTGGAAGACCCGTCCGATCCGATTGCCGCTGCCATGTCTGAGTTGTGGCCGAAGGCGCGCCGGCGCGGGGATACGAAGGCGATGCTGCGGAGTTGGCTCGAAGAACAGGGCATTGATGCGGTTTGGGCTGAGTTTGCCAAGGAGTAGAGGCGAGAAATCGTTTCTAAGGGTGTTTCACGTGCAACAGGCACGAGGGGATGGATTATGCGAAAAAGTCTCTTGAATGAAGCCACGGGGGTTCTGGCCGGCATTCTCGTTGGTTGGTTGGTCTGCATGTGCGGGCTTGTCTTTGGCGCGGATGCCGATGCGCAGGTTCGGTTGGATTGGGAGGCGAGTAAGGCCGAGGACTTTGGGCATTACACGGTTTATCGCGATTCGGGCGAGTTCTGGGCGCGGTTGGCGCCATTCGGGCCGACTACGGTAACGATTGAGATGGACTCGGTCGGGCCGACTCGGCTCTTGCGGCCGGCGGGGTCCGACTTGGCAACGACATTTACGGCCGTCGCTTGGCTGCAGGAGCCGTGGAGTGATCTGAAGGGCATGGATGAGGCGACGACCTTTACTTTTTTCGTGACGGCGAGCGACCGGGTCGGCAATGAGTCGGTGCCGAGTGCGCTGGCTTGGGCGATGACGGCGGACCGGACGGCGCCCGGGGCGATCGAGAGTTTGCGGATTGTCGAGGCTTCGGTGACGACGGAGACGGTGACGGTTCGGTTCGATGTGCGGGTGGACTTGTCGCAGACGGAATAGTCCACGGGCGAGGGCGCTCGTGCTGCGAGATCACAGCCGAGGGCGGCTGTTCCACATGATCGTGGCCGAGAGCGGCTATGCCACGGATTGAGAGAGGATTGGGGCGATGGCGACTTATTACGTGCGTTCGAGCGGAGGTAACGATGGCAACACAGGTCTTTCGTTTGCGCAAGGCTGGGCGACGATCCAGTTTGCTGCGGATACTGTTACGACGGCTGGGTCGGTTGTCCTGATCTGCGCGGACGGGACGCACACGCCGACCTCTACAATAGATTTCGACACGAACTCCGGGCTTGCACATAATCCGATTCATTTTCGTGGCGCTTCTTCTGTAGGTGCGGATGACGGTACTCGCCCAGTCATTACTGGGGCGAGCATTTCCTCGGACAACCTTTTCTACATCAACACAATCGACAATGTGCGGTTTGAGAATCTGGACCTCACGAGCGCGACTGATGAGTGCATTTTGGGCGGTACGAGTTCGCACCAGGAAATTTATTTCATTGATTGTAAGATTCACGGAGGCAGCGCTTCCGCAGGATACTGCGCATCTGGTGGAGACGGACCAACTGGTTGGAGGTTCATAAGATGCGAACTATACGACAATGCGATAGGGTATGGAGGAAACCGGTACAAAGTCTATAACGCCCCGTGGTTCATTGATTGCAGCATCCATGACAATACCAACGCCGGTCTTCAGTTCGCGAACACTTTGACAAACATCGTGGGTTGTTTGATCTATGACAATGGTGGGCCTGGGATCAATATCGATTCGGTTACAGCGCGCGTCTATACCGGTTACTTTCTCAAAGACTCCACGATTTTTGGTAATGGCGGAGACGGTATTTTTCTTGGAGACCCAGGCGGTGAGGGAACCTCGGCTGGGAGCAACCAGATACTCAACTGCATTATTTCTGGCAATGGTGGCTACGGAATCAATTTTGAAACAAGCCCGGAGGCAATTGCATTTCTGATTGATGGGCTTTGCTCATACGGAAACACGAGCGGGCATAGCAACCTGACGCTGGAGGGCGACAATATCGTCTACGAAGACCCGAACTTTGTCACTGAAACCGACGGGAGCGAAGACTTGACGCCGCAGAACTCGAATCTGAGCATCGCGCGGGCGTTTGGCGCGGGCGGCTCGACGTATGGGTACATGGGCGCGATTCAGCCGGAGGCGAGCGGAGGCGGTTTGCTGGTGCATCCTGGGATGAGTGGAGGGCTTGGAGCATGAGACGGATTGAGAAGGCTACGGCGGACGTGACTGTCTATGTTTTCGTTCTGGATTCGAGCAAATCGGACGGGAGCGGTCTGGCGGGCTTGGCGCACGATACCAGCGGCCTCACTTGCTATTACGTCCGCGTGGGCGGGTCGGCGGCTGCGGTTTCGTTGGCTACGCAAACGGTCACGGGAGCGCACGCGGATGGCGGGTTCGTGGAGGTGGACGCCACCAATTTGCCTGGGCTCTATCGGCTCGATTTGCCGGATGCGGTTTGCGCCACGGGCGTGGAGGAGGCGGCTTTGCTCCTGAAGGGCGCGAGCAATATGGCGCCGGTCGTCGTCGGCATTGAATTGGCGGACGCATGAGGCTGAAAAACAAATCGACTCAGGATGTCACGGTTTTCGTTTGGGTTCTGGATTCGAGCAAATCGGACGGGAGCGGTCTGGCGGGCTTGGCGCACGATACCAGCGGCCTTGTGTGCTCGTATGCGCGCGATGGCGGGGCGCGCGTGGCTGCCGCGCTGGCTACGCAGACGGTGACGGGGGCGCATTCGGACGGCGGGTTCGTCGAGATCGACGCCACCAACATGCCGGGCTTTTATCGGCTCGATTTGCCGGATGCGGTTTGCGCGGCGGGTGTGGAGGCGGTGGGCGTTCTCCTGAGCGGGGCCAGCAATATGGCTCCCATTGCGATCGGGATCGAGCTCCGCGAGGGGGCGGTGGCGGGCCTTTCTATTCCTATTGCTCAATACTACTACAGGATGAGAAGAGATTGATCATGCAAATGTTTCTGAAGCCTTCAAATCAAGTTACCGTTCTCATCGGGCCTCTTTTGTCCGATTCGGACGGAAAGACCCCTCAAGAAAGCATTGCATACAACGCCTCAGGGATTGACGTTGATGTTATCAAAGGGGCGGATACCAAGGTGGACGTTACGTTGGCGAACTCTGCCGGCGATGGTTATTGGATTCACAGGGCGAACGGCTACTATAGCCTCACGCTTTCAGCGGGCCATACGGATACGCTTGGAAGCCTTCGCGTGACTTTTAACCTGGCTGGTGTTTTGCCTTGTTGGGCTGATTTTCTAATCATGGACGCAACGAACCTCGACAACTTTTTCGGCGGGGTGGCGCCTATAGAGTGCAATGCGGTTCAGGCTTCTGGTAGCGAAGCGGCTATGGACAACCTCGAACTAGATTACGATGGGACCGGGTATGAGAAGGCGAACTCTACGATTGGGACTTGCACGGCGAACTCGGACATGCGCGGGACGGATAGTGCGGCGCTTGCTACTGCCTTGACGACGCACGATAACAAGATTGGAACCATCGAAAACCTTGGGACAGGCGCCACTCTCGGAAAGAATATGAGGGATGCCGCCGGCGCGACGTTTGTCACTGGGACTGATTCGCATGAAGCAATCCGCAATCAGGGGGATGCTGCTTGGAACACGGCGACGGGCTTTGCCACATCTGGCGCGCTCATTACGCACGACGGGAAATTGGACACGGCCCAGTTGGATTTGGACAAGATTACCGGGGTGGACGGCGTCACTTTGGCCACGTTGCAGGCTTTGTATGCTCCGAACAAAATCGTGCCCGATGCGGCTGGGACGGCGGTGGTGCTGGCGGCGAGTCAACCAAACTACGCGCCGAATAAGGTGGTTCCGGATGCGGCTGGGACGGCGAACACGGTGGTTCCGGACGCAGCGGGGACGGCGCCTACGGCTTCGGAGATCAAGACGGCTGTCGAGGCGGCGGGGAGTAGCCTGGCGGCGATCCTGACGGCAATCGGTACGCTAGAGAATCTGGGAACGGGAGCGACACTAGCGAAGAATCTTCGGGACTTGGCGGGGGCTACCTTCGTGACAGCCGACGATTCGAACGAGGCGCTTCGGAATCGCGGCGATGGGACTTGGGCGACCGCTACGGGGTTCGCAACGGCAGAGAAACAGGATCTCATCACTGGCGTCGACGGCGTCACTTTGGCCACGTTGCAGGCTTTGTATGCTCCGAACAAGACCGTGCCCGATGCTGCCGGCGTGGTTGCTGCTTTGCTGGATACGCTCGAGACGCACGGCGATTCGGCCTGGGCGACGGCGGCGGGGTTTGCTGCGGAAGGCGCCAAGATGGATCTGGTAGACGCTCCGAATGCAACGGCGATCTTGGCCTTTGTTGCGGGCGTCTTGGGCGGTACGATCGATGGTTCGGTCGATCTGGAAAATGCGTTGAAGCGGATTCTTTCGGTCGGCGTGAACAGTTCGGATATCACCGGGTCGAGCATTGCGCACAAGAACGATGCGAATAGCGCGACGGTTGTGACTCGATCGGTTGCGACGGGCGGCATTACGAAGACCTGATAGGGGGCCTCCGATGGCGATAGAAGTGGTTGCGGATGCGGTAGCGGTGGCGAGCCTTGGACTTTTCCGGACGGACCCGGACTATCCGGCAGAGGAAGACGTGGAGAGCGGCGTTGAGTATGGCAATGGCGACTATACCGGGACGCTTGAGGGTGGCTCTGGCGTCAATAGCACGGTGCGCGTGGAAGGGACTAACCAACGATGAGCCAGACGACGATTACGGCATATTACTACGTGGACGGCGTTCTCACGGATGCGACGAGCGCGACGCTTTCGGACCTCACTGGCACTTATGGAGTTCGCAGGACGGATTGCCCGGATGGCGACGCGGTGGTCGTCGATGGCACGGCCATGGCCAAGGTGGCCACGGGCACGTATCAATACTCATTCGACGATCCGGCCTATGACCTGACTTACGAGTATGCGATCGAGTTCCTGTATGGGGGCATCGTCACGCGGTTCTCGGGGCTCATCGACGGCACGCCGACGCCTACGGCTGCAGCGGGTTCTATTTTGGCGCTTCTTCAAAAGTTGCCGTACATCAAGACAGCGGACGGGGAATACGTCGAGACGTTGATCGATCTGGCTCAGAAGCAGGTAGCGGCCTACTGCGAGCTTGCGGAGTATCCATCGCTGTGGGCGGGCGTTGCTTCCGGGCGCGCGGGCGCGTCGACGGACTTAAGCGCGCTTGGGAACAATGGGTTTCAAATTTCTGTGGATGGGTCGCTGTGGCAATCTGGCGAGTTGACGTTGGCTAACTGCACGACGGGCGCCTTGACGGCTGCGGAGTTGCAGACGCAGATCCGGGCGATCAGTCCTTCAGACGCGCGCCTTGCGTGGCTATTCGAAGGTGTGGTGGTGGACTTCGATTCGACATCGGTAAACTACACGGTGACATCGCCGAGTTGGGGCGAGGCATCGAACGTGCATTTTGGAGTTTTCGATATGGACGGGAACGTGGATGTGGCGCAGGCATTGGGCATGTCGCCTCGTTTCGGGGGCGAGGATGTGAGCGGGTCGGCGAATGACTCGAAACTCGATGGCCTCGTGGCTGCGCTGGTTTCGGACTATTACCAAGCGTCGAAGATTGCTTCTTCGTCCTATACGACCACGGCCGCGCAAGTCTCTCTATCGGACAAGGTGTTTCAAGATATCTGGAATGGATCGCGCGCGCGGTTTCTTCCGTTTCGGAGGCTCAGGTAATGGTGACGACCGACACAATCCTTTCGCCCGGCTCCGCCTTTGCTTGGTACGGTGATGACATTGCGAAGGCGATGCAGCAGGCTTCTCTCGACGCGCTGAAGGAGATTGCGCGGCGTGTGCGCAATGAGGCCGGGGAGCGGAGCCCGTACGACACGGGGCACAATGCGGCCTCGATCGCTGTTGTCCCGGACGACCGGCGCGTGCTGTACCGCAAGCAGCCGAAGATGGCGCGCGGGCCCTTCAACGATCCGGCTCGACATGCTCGGAAAGGGCGGGTCGCAATTGCGACATCGAGCGGATATGGTGGGCCGTTGGAGACGAACGCGCGCGGGGCGCGGTTCACGACGAAGGCGAAGGGCAAGGGCGGCGCGAAAGGGAGCCGGCATTTGACGCTGGGGCGCCGGGGCGCGCAGTACATGCAGCGGGGCCTTGCGGCGGTGATGGCGAACGCGAAGTTCATGAAGGAGGCCATCTTGTTGGCTACGAATGCGCGGATCAAGCGGCAGCAGGCGCGGATTGTGCGGAGCAAGCGAATTTCGGATTCGAAGCGGGAATCACAACTCTTTGGGCAACGGTCTTTTATTGCCGGCCGCAGCACGGGATTGTAATGGAAAAGGTGAATAACGGATGAGCACAGTCGACTTTCTCGCGATCATTGAAGCATTCCTCCGGACTTCGGGCACTCCGCTCTATGAGTTGATTGCGGCGCGGACCTTTGCCGATCCTACTGGGTTCGACTTTGATTTCGCGGGTGATTCGGCTGTGACGTTTTCGACTCTACCGAGCGCCGGGCCGATGGAGCCGGCGATCCCCGTGGAGCGGGTGGAGATTGCTTTCCAGTGCTGGGCCACGACGCCGAAGGCTGCTATGGCGGTTGCCCGTGCGCTGCAGGACACGATTTGCATAACGGAAAATGAGACGGTGAGCATTGATGGCGTGGATTATCGAATCCATTATGCGCGGCGCGATGGATCGCTGCAGGGGCCGTTCCCTGATGAGCGAGACACCCGCTGGCATTTCGCCTACACTACCGCCTATTTCCAGATCCACAGCGAGCCATGGACTTGATCGGCCGCTGAAGCGAGGGAGGTGAAACAAAATGGTTGAAGCAGTAGACACAAGCCAGACCATCCAGGCGGCCGGGAATCTCTATATGGGCGTTGCCGGCAATGTGGCGAGCACGCTTTTGTGCTACGTGGCCGAGGATGATCCGATCAATCTGACTATGACGCAGGAACGTCTGCCGATCCGAGTGCAGGGGCACGAATTGCCCTATCGGACGACAGGACGCCTGACGGCTGCGATGATTGCCTTCAGTGCCCCGATATTTTCGCCGAAGATTATCGAGTTCATCATGGGCAAGGCTCAGTCGAGCAGTACGACAACGGCAACGGTGACGGTTGGCAATGCGACCGCAGGCGCAGCCCTTTTGCCGCAGTACAGTTTCCGATTCGTCGGCAATACGCTTGATGGTGCGCCTCTGACGGTCGATTTCCCTTATTGTTCGGTCGGGAATGGCCTGGAAACGGCTCTGACGCAAACGGCCGCATCGAAGATTCCTTTCGAGGTGAATGCCGAGAGCCATACGAGCCTTTATCCGACTATCAAGTGGACGACGGACGGCGATTTGTTCGTTGCGATTGACACAGGCGATCTGGACAGGGTGCCTGGTCTGACGTACATGAAGAGCGAGACGACAGGGGCTGGGGACGTTGTCGATACGATCACGGACAATGGGACGGCGCTCGTCGACGGTGAAGTGCTGGCGCTGAAGATATGGGACACGGCCGAGCCGATTACGCTGACACACCTTGGCGATACGCTGGAATTGCTCGAGGGTTCGGATCTGCCCCTGACGCAGCTGGAAGACATTGTGTGGGTGCAATACACGGCGGCAGGGACGGTCTGGATCGAGATCGGTCGCTACATCGCGCCGTAGATTCACGGGGTGGTAGGGGCCTGGGCTTTTTTGCCTGGGCCCCCATTTTCAGCATAGACAACTACGATCACAGCCGAGGGCGGCTGTGCTACTGATTGAAAAGGAGACGGTTTGTATGGTGACGCAAAAGGATGCGCAGAAGGCGAAGCGGGAGTCGGCGAAGAGTGGCGCCGTTCCGGACGATGGGAGCCGGACGGATGAGGCGAAGCTGCTTCAGGTACCGATTTCGATTGTGCTGGCTGGGAAGGACTATGAAGTCCCGGTTCCATCGTATGCTGTTAATCGGCAATGGAGGCTGGCTTTCTGCGAACATAGCAAGAAGATGGCGGCTGTCTCGAAGATTGACGGCGAGGATCCGGATAGCATCGTGAAGCATGCCGACGCGGTGATCATGGATCAAATCGATGGCGTGATTGATCTGCTCTTTCTTGCTTCACCTGAATTGCAGGAGATCAGGGAAGAGATAGAGGACACTGCCACAGAGGAAGAACTGCTGGACGCGGCGCAGGCGGTTATGGAGGTGCTTAGCCCTTTGGGGATCGCCCGCAAGAAGGCGGGCAAGAAGACGGGCGGGAAGCACAAATCCGGCGGACGCCGATAGTCTCGATCCTGATCGCGTTGGAGAGGTCGCATATCCATGTCGATCTGAATACTTGGAGCGATGAGCGGATTGCGCTTTACATGCAGCGGCTCGAGGAGCAGATGCCGAAGAACCGGAAGGGCGCGAAGAAGCCGCAGCCGATGAGCCGGGAAGAGTCGGCTGGCTACCAAGATGGGGCGGCGGTGCGGATTCCTGGAAAGGATTTCTGAAATGGCGCAATCGATTTCACTATTTGACGCAGTCGGCTATCTGGGCGCGGACTGGAAGGGCCTGAAGCGGGACATGGGGAAGGCGCATGGCGTCGCCACGAAGGGTTGGAGGGATATATCTTCGGGCATGATGGCGATCAACAAGAGGATCATCGCCGGGTTCGCCGTGGCCGGCGCGGCCGTGGGCGCGGTGACGATCAAGATCGCGAAGATGGGGATCGACGCGGTTGAGTCGGAGAACCTATTCGAAGTGTCGATGGGCGCCATGGCGGAGCGGGCGCGGGAGTGGTCAGTTCAATTATCTAAGACTCTTGGTCTAAATCAATTCGAGATTCGCAAGACGGTCGGCGTCTTCAATGTGATGTTCTCGGCGATGGGCATAGGCAAAGAGAAGGCGTTCGAGATGGCGACGGGCCTGACCGAGTTGTCGCTTGACATGGCCTCGTTTTTCAACCTTCGACCCGAGGAGGCTTTCGCAAAACTGCAATCTGGTATTGCGGGCGAGATCGAGCCACTCAGGCGCCTGGGCGTTGCGATCGACGTCAATAGTTTGCAGCATTTAGCTCTCGCGGAGGGTATCGGGAAGACTTTCGCCCAGATGACGCAGGCTGAAAAGGTAGCCCTCCGCTATAAGGCTATCATGGAGCAGACGACACTGGCCCAGGGAGATCTACTTCGGACGTTGGACGATGGCGCGAATATCTGGCGGCGGTTTACGGCGACGATGTCGCAGACCTTTACGACAATAGGCATGGAGATGACTCCGGCGACGGACGTTGTTCTTGGGCTGCTTCTTGACATGGCGGAAGGGTTTCAGACTTTCGTTGCCATGAATTCTGACACTCTGAAAAAGTGGGTGGATGTCGCTGCGACGCGGTTCCAGGAATGGCGGGACAAATTCGATGTTTGGTACGATTTTGTCTTCGAGGACCGTATCGAGAAGATCAACGGCAAGTGGGTGCAGTCCGAGGCGCGATTTGTAAAGTGGAAAGAAACGTTCATCGATGGTCTTGAAGAGATAATCGTAGACGTGCAGATACTTTGGGAAAAGTGGGGCGGTCTGGTTGTAGGATTAGGGAAGGCCTGGTTTGCAATTTCAGCCTTGAATCTGATACTTTCTCCATTCATCTTGTTGCTTTCCGGAGCATGGAAGATGGCTGCCGGCCTCAATATAGCCATTCGTGCGCTCGTGGCAACCAACCTTGCAAGTTGGCTATGGGGTGTTTCGGCTGCTTTTTGGGCTTGGAATCCGCCTCTATTACTTCTTGTAGCTGCGGGAGGGATCCTTTGGCATTTCAAGGATTGGATTTCGGAGCAGGTTGAAACGTATTTGCCTAGTTTGCATGCTTGGCTTGGAAGGGTGACGGATCGTTTTATCGATTTAGGAAACGCGATTCGGAACACGACCTACGGCGATGTTTGGGACTTTGCGAAGGGCGTGTTCGGTGGGGGCGCTGTATGGGGGGGTGGTGGGTTTAGAGAAGAGTTCGACTTTAGCGGGCCAAGCAGTTTCTCCGCTAATTCGGTTCCGAGCGCTCAGATCGCTGGGCCTGTCACGGTGAACGTGACGGCTCCGAATGCTTTGGAGGCTGGGCATGCGGTTCGGCAGGTGCTTGAGGCGACTCGGCGGGGGCAGGTGAACTTTGGGGCGCAGGCCGTGAATCCTTGACCCTTGGGGTAAACGAAACTGGAAGGTGGTATCCCATGGCAAACAATCTCGGCGCGCAGCGGCCGATCCTGGCGCTCGATAAGACGAATGCAAAGACGACCACGGCGGCCGTGACGGCGGAGGACAAGTCATTCACGTTCTCGAATGGGTCGAACACTATCGAGGTGGGCGATCACGTCTTCCTTTCGGACTCGGCCGACGCGGACAACCAGTACCTTGGGAAGTGCCTGACCTCGAGCGCTGCCGGCATTACGACTGAGCACGGCGCGCAGGCGAGCACAGGGGCCTCGAGCAAGTTGTGGTCCCCGACGTCCTATGCCTACTTCGAGTGGGGCCTCGCGGAGCGTGGCGGTTTTGTGCATACGTATCAGCCGGGGACCGCTCTTGTGGTGAGCCGTGGCGGGATTGGGTATCCGCAGAAATCGAAGGACGATCAGGAGTGGCTTCGGGTGCAGATGGGCCAGGCGCGGGGCTCGGATTACGAGGCGCTGCGGGCTTTCGTGGAGACTGCCCTTGTGAGTGGGACTGCTGCGTGCTCGTTCGCGTTCTGGGACGCCTCGAAGGGGTTGGCGCGGGTGGTGCAGGGTTACTACCAGCCGGAGGCTTTGAGCGAGATCAAGGAGGGGCCTTTTCTGGTGTCCTTTGCTTTCTCGTTTTTGATCCAGACGGATGATGCTTATGTGAGCAGCTAGGGCATAGGCGGGAGTGAAACCACAGCCGAGGGCGGCTGTGCTACATGAATTGAGGGGTCGGGTATGAAGAGTTTGACGGCGGGA